>Ga0210123_1000190_pt1 | contig 40622 bp, 31 predicted proteins | sample Muzzi_PWB_D2_FD_185535 | JGI IMG/M metagenome (GOLD analysis project Ga0210123, IMG submission 185535) | Wetland microbial communities from San Francisco Bay, California, USA, that impact long-term carbon sequestration - Muzzi_PWB_D2 (SPAdes) | ecosystem: Environmental > Aquatic > Marine >... | reverse complement strand
ATGGCGCGCCCGGAGAGATTCGAACTCCCGACCGCCTGGTTCGTAGCCAGGTACTCTATCCAACTGAGCTACGGGCGCATTTTGTGTGGATTGGGGATTATACAGAAATCACGTGGAGTGTCATTCGGATTTGGCGGAGAGGGAGGGATGACTCGGTCCTTCGGCCCTCGCTCCTTCGGGGCCGCGGGCATAGCCGGCGTTCTTCGCCGCTTTCGCGGCTTGTCGAACCCGACTGATTGATTATCTCGGGCTCGAACCCTGTTAAGAAATTAGTATTAATTTGGCGGAGAGGGAGGGATTCGAACCCTCGATGGGGATTAACCCATACTCCCTTAGCAGGGGAGCGCCTTCAGCCACTCGGCCACCTCTCCGGGAAACACATTTTAACTGTTTTTACTGCGCACTATCATCAAGCAGCGGTCGGGATGACTCCGGGCATCCTGCCCTCCGCCCTGCGGGCCAGCGTCGCTATGCTCCGCTGTTCAAAATCGCTCCCGGCGATTTTGTCGAACCCTCGATGGGGATTAACCCATACTCCCTTAGCAGGGGAGCGCCTTCAGCCACTCGGCCACCTCTCCGGGGAACACACTTTAACTGTTTTTACTGCGCACCATCATCAAGCAATGGTCGTAATTACTCCAAACCTCTTCTATCTCCCGCCTCCTCGCATATCGCGGATGAGATCCGCTCCTACAAATTCGCGGCAACCCCTGGCCACCTCTTCGTATTATGAAAGCGGGATATTACCTGTCAGATACTGCGCTGCAAGGGGCGTAGCATACCTATATGATTTTATGGGGTAAAGATTAGCGCTGTATTAAAGATGTGCCGGGTGGTTCAGTTTGTGCCGTCTTTCTCCATTTGCTCATTCTTGATGCGTTCGTAGATCTCTTCTCGATGGACAGATACATCCCTTGGTGCATTGACACCGATCCTGACCTGATTACCTTTCACACCCAGTACGGTTACAGTGACTTCGTCACCGATCATCAGCGTTTCCCCCACTCTTCTCGTAAGAATCAACATCATTCCACCTCCTTGTTGCCAAATCAGGCCCCAGCCAGTGTTTATTGTTTTCATTCTGTTACATGGAGCATGCGTTGCTGTGTGTCGGCTTTATTATGCTCCTGGTGCACGCCTGAGCCTACAGAATATATCTAAAGTATAGGCCGGGCAATATTCTGGAAACAGACCAAACAACGACACTGAATATAAATTCTTGTTGTTTTGTCTAGACTTTTTCAGGCTGGCCCAGTTCAAATGCCTCGTGCAGGGTCCTGACACCCAGTTCCAGGTACTTTTCATCAACCACGACGGATATCTTGATCTCGGAGGTCGAAATCATGCGGATATTCACCCCTTCTTTAGCAAGGGCTCCAAACATGGTCGAGGCGATCCCGGCATGTGAGCGCATGCCCACACCAACCAGTGAAATCTTGACGATCTTGTCGTCGCCGGAGACCTCCCGGGCGCCGAGTTCATCAGCCGTACGGGTGAGTATTGCAAGGGCCCGCCTGTAATCAGCGCGGTTAACCGTAAACGTAAAATCAGTCGTCCCGCCATCAGGAGCAACATTCTGGATAATCATGTCCACTTCTATATTGGCATCCGCAATCGGACCCAGTAACTGATAGGCAACACCCGGTTTATCAGGAACACCCAGAATGGTTAATTTTGCTTCATCCCGATTAAAGGCAATACCCGATATCAGCGCCTGTTCCATTCGTTCATCCTCATAGGTGATCAGCGTGCCCTCACCCTCTTCAAAAGAAGAAAGCACACGCAGTGGGACATTGAAGCGACCGGCAAAACTTACAGAACGGATCTGGAGTACCTTTGATCCGAGACTTGCCATCTCCAGCATTTCATCAAAAGTAATCCGGTCCAGGCGACGCGCATCCGGCACCACCCGTGGGTCGGTGGTATACACGCCATCCACGTCCGTATAGATCTGGCATTCATCTGCCTTGAGCGCCGCCGCAAGCGCTACCGCGGTCGTGTCCGACCCACCACGGCCCAGGGTCGTGATATTGCCACCCTCATCCACACCCTGAAACCCGGCCACGACAACGACCCGGCCAGCCGCCAGGTCCGCATGGATATGCTTGTCTTCAATTTCGCGGATACGCGCCTTGTTGTGCGCACTGTCCGTACGGATATGCACCTGGGTGCCGGTATAGGAACGCGCCGCACAACCGCGTTTTTCCAGCGCCATACTCAGCAGCGCAATCGTGACCTGCTCACCCGTGGACAGCAGGACATCAAGTTCACGGGGATTCGGGATGTCAGAGATTTCATCCGCCAGCGCAATCAAACGATTGGTTTCACCGCTCATTGCCGAGACCACCACCACGACATCGTTGCCTTTCGCACGCCAGCCCGCGACCTTGTCGGCCACGTGTCCGATGCGCTCTGCCGATCCGACCGAGGTACCGCCGTATTTTTGTACGATGAGCGCCATTGTTTGTATTCGTAGCCCTGTATTAAAGCGACTCAACCCAGCCGGCAACCGATTTGAGTGCGGCATCCAGGTTCTCGGGCTGGTTGCCGCCGGCCTGTGCCATATCGGGACGACCGCCGCCCTTGCCACCCACCTGTGAGGCCACGAAATTGACCAGCTCGCCGGCCTTCACTTGACCGGTCTGATCCCTGGTCACGCCGGCCACCAGGCTCACCTTGTCACCGTTTACGGCGGCCAGCACCACGGCGGCAGAACCCAGCTTGTTCTTCAATTGATCAAGCGTGTCGCGCAACACCTGCGAGTCTGCGCCATCCAGGCGTGCCGCCAGCACCTTGATACCCCTGATTTCAACCGCCTGTGAGGCGAGGTCACTGCCCTGGCTGCTGGCCATCTTGCCCTTGATCTGGCGCAATTCTTTCTCAAGCGTGCGTTGCCTGTCCAGTAACTGTTCAACCTTCTCGTCCACGTCATCACGGCTGCCCTTGAGCATGTCCGCAATCCGCTGCAACCGCTGCTCGTTCGCGGCAACCCACTGCAGGGCCGCCTCACCGGTAACGGCCTCGATACGGCGCACACCCGAGGCGATACCGCTTTCAGCGGTAATCTTCAGCAGGCCGATGTCACCGGCCTGATCAACATGCGTACCGCCGCAGAGCTCGACTGAAAAATCGCCGATGGACAGTACCCGAACCTTTTCCCCGTATTTCTCACCGAACAGGGCCATGGCGCCGGACTCCAGCGCATCATCGACCGACATGACACGCGTCGCAGCAGCAGCATTCGCACGAATCTGCTGATTGACAAGGTTCTCGATCTCGGCCAGTTGCTCAGGACGAACCGGTTCATAATGTGCAAAGTCAAAACGCAAACGCCCCGGATCAACCAGCGAGCCTTTTTGCTGAACGTGATCACCGAGCACCTTGCGCAGCGCCGCATGCAGGAGGTGGGTACCGGAATGGTTCAGTATCGTTGCCTGTCGCCGCTGCCAGTCAACCAGCGCCTCAACCGTATCACCGGTGTGCAGGACGCCGGCACTGACACGGCCGATATGCGCAATCGCATTGCTGCCCTGCTTCTGCGTATCACTGACCTCAAAGACACCATCGGCCGCCTTCAATACTCCGCGATCGCCCACCTGGCCACCTGACTCGGCATAAAACGGTGTCTGGTCCAGTATTACGACAGCGGACGCACCCGCTTCCAGCACAGCAACGGGGTCACCGTTGCTGAACAGCGCCACGACCCTGCCCTGGTCCTCCAGGTGATCATAGCCGGTAAACGCGGTACTGCCGTCAAACTGCAATGTGCCTGAATAGTCCGACCCGAACTGACTGGCCGCACGTGCACGGCTGCGCTGTCCCTCCATGGCCGAATTAAAACCATCCGTATCGATCGTCAGGCCGCGCTCGCGGGCGATATCGGCCGTCAGGTCCATTGGAAAACCGAAGGTGTCATACAGCTTGAAAACCGTTTCGCCCGAAATCTGCGAGCCCCGCAACCTGGCAAGATCGTCTTCGAGAATACGCATGCCCTGCTCCAGGGTTTCAGCAAAACGTTCCTCTTCAAGCCTGAGGATACGTTCGACATGGGCCTGGTTGTTTTTTAACTCAGGGTAGGCTGCACCCATTTCGTCACACAGCGGCGCCACCAGCCTGTAGAAAAACAGTTCCTTGATACCCAACTGGTAGCCGTGTCGAACCGCGCGGCGGATAATGCGCCGCAGTACGTAGCCGCGGCCCTCGTTGGAAGGCAGTACGCCGTCAACAACCAGGAAGGCACAGGAACGGATATGATCGGCAATGACACGCAGGGAATTATTTTCCAGCTCATCCGTCGCCGCTATTTTTGCAGCGGCCCTGATCAGGCTCTGAAACAGGTCGATATGATAATTGTTGTGCACACCCTGCATGACGGCAGCGAGGCGCTCCAGCCCCATTCCGGTATCGACCGAGGGTTTTGGCAGGGGATGCAGTTTCCCGGTAGGGTCCCGGTCATACTGCATGAACACCAGGTTCCATATCTCGACATAGCGATCACCTTCTTCTTCCGGGGTCCCGGGCGGACCACCTGCGATTTCTTCACCGTGATCGTAGAAAATCTCCGAACAGGGTCCGCAGGGCCCGGTATCCCCCATCGACCAGAAATTATTCCTGGCACCGATTCGACTGAGCCGGCCCGGATCAACCTTCATTTCGTTTAGCCAGATATCGGCCGCCTCGTCATCGTCTTCGAAGACCGTGACCCACAGCCTCTCAGGGGGAAGCTTGAGATTTACCGTTAAAAACTCCCAGGCGTAGGCAATGGCGTCCCGCTTGAAGTAGTCGCCGAAACTGAAGTTACCAAGCATTTCAAAGAAGGTGTGATGGCGCGCGGTATAACCCACGTTCTCCAGGTCATTGTGCTTGCCGCCAGCGCGTACACAACGCTGGCTGCTACAGGCCCGCTGGTAGCGGCGTTTTTCCCTGCCAAGGAATACATCCTTGAACTGCACCATGCCGGCATTTACAAACAGCAGGGTTGGATCGTCGGCAGGCACCAGCGAACTCGACGCGACCACGGTATGGTCGCGCTCCCTGAAAAAGTCCAGAAAGGCCTGGCGAAGTTCTGCGCTGCTGCTCATAAAACGGGTTCTGCCACCTGCTTGTCGTCAGAGGCGTTATTATTCAGGGATTTGGTATGGATTGGAACATCTTTTGGCATTCGGATTTTTGGCAATCATCGAAGGTGATGATTTGACGGGTACGCATACCCTTATCGCGGAAGAGATCTGCTACAGGTATCTGCCAGTGTTGCAGGAGCGGATCTCATCCGCGATCGGGACAACTATTCCTCTTTAAAAACCCTCGAAATCTGCTCGGGGGTAAAACCGCGCTGCTGCAGGAAGCGCATCTGCCGGGCCCGCTCTTTATAGTCTTCCGGCATATCCGCACCGAACTTTTTCTCCCGTACCTGCCTGATGAGTTCCTGCCATTGCCGGTCGTACCCGGCAATACTGTCGTTGATCAGTTCATCATCGATACCACGCCCACGCAGTTCCGCATGGATCTTCTGCGGACCCGATCCACGCTGGAACCGGGAATGAACAAATGACTCGACAAAGCGGGCATTACTCAGCAGGTTTTCCGCAACCAGGCCGGCCAGCGTGGTTTCAACCAGGTCTGCATCAAAACCACGCGTTGCCAGTTTGCGTCTGAGTTCAACTTCACTGTGTTCACGGCGTGCAAGGAAATCCAGCGCGGAATTTCGAATACAGGCCGGATCACTTGCCTGCTCAGGCTTCAGCTTCGAGCACCTCTTCGGGCGCTGCGACGGGCTTCACAGTCAGCAGCTTGGCGCGCAGCTTGGCGTCGATCTCGCTGGCGATATCGGGGTTCTGTTTCAGAAACTCGCGCACATTATCCTTGCCCTGTCCGATGCGGTCCTTGCCATAGCTGTACCAGGCGCCGGACTTTTCAACAAAGCCGTGCTCGACACCCATATCGATGAGTTCCGCCTCGCGGGAAATCCCCTCCCCGTACAGGATCTGGAATTCCGCCTTCTTGAACGGCGGCGCCATCTTGTTCTTCACCACCTTGACGCGGGTCTCGTTACCGGTGATTTCCTCACCCTTCTTGATGGCGCCGATGCGGCGGATATCAAGACGCACAGATGCATAAAACTTCAGGGCATTACCGCCTGTGGTGGTTTCCGGGCTGCCAAACATGACACCGATCTTCATACGAATCTGGTTAATAAAGATCACCATGGTGTTGGAGCGCTGGATATTGGCGGTCAGCTTGCGCAGCGCCTGCGACATCAGGCGTGCCTGCAGACCCATGTGCGAATCACCCATGTCGCCCTCGATCTCGGCCTTCGGTGTTAACGCGGCAACGGAATCGACCACGACAACGTCGATGGCCGCGGAACGCACCAGCATGTCGGCAATTTCAAGTGCCTGCTCACCCGTATCCGGTTGTGACACCAGCAGTTCATCGACATTCACCCCCAGTTTCTCGGCATAGCCCGGGTCCAGCGCATGCTCGGCGTCGATAAACGCCGCCGTGCCACCGAGCTTCTGCGCCTCGGCAATGACCTGCAGGGTGAGCGTGGTCTTGCCGGAAGACTCCGGACCGTAAATCTCGATGACCCGGCCACGCGGCAATCCACCAATACCCAGCGCCACGTCCAGACCCAGTGAACCGGTCGAAACCACATCGATGTCGCGTACGGCGCTGACATCCCCCATCCGCATGACAGCGCCCTTGCCAAACTGCTTTTCGATCTGTCCCAGTGCTGCACTCAAGGCCTTGCGTTTATTGTCTTCCATCAGTTCCTCCAAAGGTTGTTCATGGCGCAGTCATCCCTGGCTCGCCGGACGCCGCAATTATCACATAGATGTTACCCACTCCCAAGCGCCCAGGAGCGCAGTACACGATATCGGACCCCCGCCGGGTCCGTGACTGACTCGACCAGACTGAAATGGCTGATTGACCAGTGCAAGGACGGGAATTCAACGTCTTCGGGCGGCCTGCTCAGCTTGCGGGCAAGCGTGATATGCGGCTGCCAGGGACGTGTCTCCGGCTCGATGCCACAGCCCTCAAGGGCCTGCCGCATGGCCCCCTCCAATGACCACAACTCCGCAGGTACGTGGGTCGGCCCGGCCCAGAGAATACGCGGTCGCGGCCAGTGAGCCACCCGGTCAATACAGAGTTCAAAGCACGGCACGCGGATATCATCCGCCGCCCTCTCCAGGCAGCGGCGCACCACCGCGCTGACCGACCCTGCAAATGCGAGCGTGATATGAAGATTGGGGGCAATGACGCGCTTGACCCGCTTTCCCAAGAGCTTGCCTGCCGCCTGGTCCAGGGTGAGGCGCACGTTCTCATCGGGCCACAGGGCAAAGAACAGCCGCTGTCTCTTTTCACCCCTGTCCGAGGACATCCAGCAACCCCTGCAGGGCATGGCCAACCGACTGGCGGCGCACGGCCTCGCGATCGCCCTCAAAATGCCGGGTCTCTGCCCTGACCTCGCTACCTGCCACGGCCCAGGCAAAACATACCGTCCCCACCGGCTTGCCCGGCATCCCGCCACCCGGACCGGCAATCCCGCTGATCGCCAGAGTCACGGTAGCCATACTGCTTTCCAGTGCCCCGGCCGCCATTTCCCGGACGGTCGGCTCACTCACCGCCCCGGCCGCGTCCAGGGCCGCCCGGCTCACTCCCAGCATGGTCTGCTTGGCGGCATTGCTGTAGGTCACGAACCCCCGGTCAAACCATTGTGAACTGCCGGCGATATCCGTCAGGCACTTGGCCACCCAGCCACCCGTGCAGGACTCGGCCACCGCCAGCATCCTGTGCTGCTCTTGCAGCCGTTCCCCTACCCGTTGCGCCAGTTCATTCAAGTCGGACATGGAATTGAAGACTCTATTTACAGAATATTGAAAATTGTATCGGTCTTTAGCCTTTCTCGACCCGGATTCCATACTCGTTCTGCTGCCCGCATCTCTCCAGTACGGCATCGATCCGTAGGAGCGCCTCGCAGGCGCGACAGGGGCTCATGCAAAATCATCGCGCCTGCGAGGCGCTCCTACAGTGAATACCGGAAGCCCTGCGGTCTGCGTACATTTTTTAAAGATCAACCGCGCACTGGCGACTCCGCCGGTACCGCAGCGACGCTTGCCTGATGATCCTGACCGAGCAGGAGATACACGGCCGGAACGACGAACAGGGTGAACAGGGTACCGATACCCAGGCCGGTGGCGATCACCAGGCCGATGTGAAAACGGCTGACGGCGCCGGGGCCGCTGGCGCTCAGCAACGGCACCATGGCCACGATCATGGACACCGTGGTCATCAGGATGGGGCGCAGGCGGATGGCCGCTGCCTGCTCGACCGCCGCGCGCTTGCCCAGGCCGCCGGTCAGTTGCAGCTGGTTGGCGAACTCGACAATCAGGATGCCGTTTTTCGCAATCAGACCGATCAGCGTAATCAGGCCCACCTGGGTATAAATGTTAACCGTGGCGAAACCCAGCATCAGAAACGCCAGCGCACCGGCGATCGACATGGGCACGGACACGAGGATGATAATCGGGTCGCGCCAGCTCTCGAACTGCGCGGCCAGTACCAGGTAGATGACCAGGATGGACATGAAAAACGTAGCCACCAGGGCACTGCCCTGCTGTGCGTACTGGCGCGACTCGCCGGCATAGTCCCAGGCGAAGCCCTGTGGAAATATGCTGCGCGCCTGCGTCTCGAGGAAGACCAGCGCATCGCCGAGCGTGGTCCCCGGCGCGACCACGCCCTCGACGGTCACGGAATTGAGCTGCTGGAACTGAACCCGCTTGTTGGGCTCGACACTGCTTTCAAAGGACACCACGGTAGAGACCGGCACCAGCTCACCCGAGCCGGTGCGCACGTAATACTCATCCAGCATGTCGCGATCCATGCGGAATTGCTGCGCCACCTGGGGAATGACCTTGTAGCTGCGGCCGTCGAGGTTGAACCGGTTGACGTAGTTTCCACCCAGCATGGTACTCAGGTTGCGGCCGATGTCCTGCATGCTGATACCAAGGTCTGCCGACAGGTTGCGGTCGATGACCAGCGTGTTGCGCGGCCGGTTAAACTCGATGGACTTTCTCAGGAAGGCGAACTTGCCGCTGCCCATGCCCGCGCCGATCAGCCGGTCGGCGACATCCGTCAGCTCGGAAAAATCGACCGCCGGGGCGGTAATTACGAACTGCAGCGGCAGGCCGCGCCCGGCCCCCGGCAGGCTGGGACGCGGGAACACCGCCGTCTGGAAACCGGCCACCGCGTTGAGCGCCTGTTGTATATCCGGCATAACCTGCATCTGCGAGCGTGTGCGCTGCGACGGTGGCGGCATCTTGAAGCCGCCGAAGGTAGTGCGGTTGTCGCCGCCAAAACCGAGCAGAAAAAAACTTTCGTGGTGCTCGGGTACCTGTCGGAAGGCGTCGACGATTTGCCGCGTGTAGGCCTCGTTGTAGTCGAGGGTGGCGGTCTGTGGTCCAAGGGCCTGGAAGAACAGGATGCTCTGGTCCTCCGTCGGCGCCAGCTCGTGCTGGCTGGCGGTAAACATGAAGTAGATGCTGCCGAGCACCACCGCGGCAAACAGCATGACGGCCGGCAGTGCATCCAGGGAGGCGCGCAGCGCGCGCAGATACCCGCCGGAAAGCCGGCTGAAAAAATGTTCAACCAGTTGTTCAAAGCGTCCCTGCTCCCCGGCCGGTTTCAGCACCTTGCCCGAGAGCATGGGCGACAGCGTCAGCGCCACCACCCCCGAGATCAGCACGGCGCCGGCGAGCGTAAAGGCGAACTCGGTGAACAGGGTACCGACCAGCCCACCCATAAAACCGATCGGCGCATACACCGCCACCAGCGTGGTGGTCATGGCAATGATGGGCACGGCCAGCTCCCGCGCGCCGTTGATGGCGGCATTCAGGCGCGACTCGCCTTTTTCGATATGCCGGTGCACGTTCTCGACCACCACGATGGCGTCATCGACCACCAGTCCGATCGCCAGCACCAGCGACAACAGGGTCAGCAGGTTGATCGAAAAACCCATCAACAGCATCAGAAAGGCCCCGCCGACCAGGGACAGCGGCACGGCGACGGCCGGCACCAGGGCCGCGCGCATGGAACCGAGTGACAGAAAAATCACCAGCAGCACGATCAGCACCGCCTCGGCCAGGGTGATAAACACCTCGTCGATGGAGTCGTTTATATAGACGCTGGCGTCATAGGGAATATGCGCCTTCAGCCCGTGCGGCAATTGCGTGCGAATCTCGTCCATGGTGGCATGCACGCGTGCGGCCACGTCCAGGGGGTTCGCTCCCGGGGCCGGTTCCATGCCGATATAGATGGCGGTCTGGCCGTTGTACCAGCTGGTCGAGTCATAGTCTTCCGCACCCAGTTTTACCTCGGCGACATCCCTGATCCGCACCAGTACGTCGCCCGACTCGCGCACCACCAGGCTGGCGAAGTCTTCGAGCTGATTGACGTCTGTCGTGGTACTGAGATCGATGCTGACATAAGCGGCCTTGGTGTTGCCGATCCCCGCGAGGTAATTGTTCGCCTCCAGCGCCTGGCGCACGTCGACGGCCGTCACCCCCATGGCCGCCATGCGCTGCGGGTCGAGCCAGATGCGCATGGCGAATGTCTTGTTGCCGATGAGCTGCGCCTTGGCCACGCCGGGGACGGCCTGCAGTTTGGGCTGGGCGACCCTGAGCAGGTAGTCGGTAATCTGCGAGGGCGACATGGTTTCGCTGTAGAAGGCGAGATACATCAGCGCCGTGGGATCACCCGTGGTCGAATCGATCACCGGGTCATCGGCATCGGCCGGCAGCACGTTACGCTGGCTGGCAACCTTGGCCTGGATCTCGGCCACCGCCGCATTCGATTCGTAATTGAGGACCATGTGCGCCTCGATTACGGAGCGGCCCTGGGTGCTGGTCGAGACGAGGAAGTCGATGCCGTTGGCCTCGGCAATCGCCTGTTGCAGCGGCGTGGTAATGAAGCCCTTGACCAGTTCGCTGCTGGCGCCCGGATAGGTCGTGGTCACCGTCACCACGGTATCCTGCGTCTCCGGGAACTGGCGCACCTCGAGTGCGGCAATCGCGCGCAGACCGACGACCAGGATCAGCAGGCTGACCACACTGGCCAGCACCGGACGGTGAATAAAGATATCGGTGAATTTCATGGACCGCTAACGGGTTTATCAAGCTTGACGGTCGCGTCGATGACGACCTGCACACCATCGCGCAGCTTCACCTGGCCGGCATTGACGACGCGTTCGCCGGCGCTGAGCCCCGACCGGATCTCGACCCGGCCATCACGTACTTCGCCGGTTTCCACCTGGCGGTGTTCGACGCTCAGCACCCCGTCCTTCTCCTGCACAACGAATACCGCGTCGCCGTAGGTGTTATAGGTAATGGCCGTGCGTGGCACCGTCAGTATCCCGCTGCGCATCGGCAGCAGGGCACGTACCTCGGCGAACATCCCGGGCAGCAGCTGCCGCTCCGGATTGGCGAAGGTGGCACGGATGCTTACGCTGCGTGTATTGCGGTCAATGCGCGGATCGATGGCGCTGATGGTGCCGCTGAACAGCTGGCCGGGCCGGGCCTTGATACGGATGCTGATGGCCTGGTTGAGCGCAAGGGATGACTGATCGCGTTCCGGCAGCGCGAAATCCACGAAGATCGGATCGAGCTGCTGCAGCGAGGTGATCTGCGCCCCCGGTTCCAGGTACTGCCCCAGGTTGACTTTACGGATGCCAAGCTGGCCGCTGAACGGTGCGCGGATTGCCTTTTTCTCAAGCTGGGCGCGTTTCGCATCAAGCTGGGCCTGTGCATTCTGCAGGTTCGCGTTTGCCTTATCGAAGGTCGACTGCGAACCCAGCTTGTCCGCCACCAGTTTCTCGGCGCGCGCGTACTCGTGCTGTGCAAGGCGCCGCTCGGCGGCCAGGCCATCCAGTTCCGCCCTGTCGACACTGTCGTCGAGCTGCACCAGCAAGGTGCCCGCCTCGACCTGCTGACCCGATTCGAACTGGATGTCGCGCACCAGTCCGGCAATTTCTGTGGAGACGAATACCCCCTGCGTCGCCACCAGCGTGCCGACCGACTCGAGGTAGGGCTGCCAGTCGCTCTGTTCCACTGTCGCCACCGCCACGGTTGCCGGCGGCGGCATGTGTTGCTGGGCCGCCTGTTGGCTGTCCTGCCAGTATTTCACGCCAAACAGGGCGCCGAACAACAGGATGAGAAGTACGATGACAGCAAGCACGCGTGTTGACATGGGAACATCCGGTGGAAAGACTGGGTGTAAAGTCTACCAGACTGATGCATGAACAACAGGTGTTCAACGCACGCCTGATTACCAGGCCGTTTTCCGGTTGCGGGGACGGAAAGGCCCCGCCTGACCTGCTCTGCGAAAACCGGGCCTGATAAGGTAAACTCCCCCGCCAGGACGCCCCCGACCATACACCGATGATGCTTGGGTAACGGGGCCATGTCGAATGCTAATCAGCGTATGACGCCCTGCAAAACCTGCACAAACAATTGCGCCTGGGGCACGCCCCCCCCAATTCGGGGCTGGCCAGCTTAATGGCGGAAAGCTTCGGGACTCCGGACGAATCAATGATCAATATATTAAGGAAACACGAACAGGAAGGTCAACGGATCCGCGTTGCCGTCGTCGGTCTCGGAAGCATGGGGGTGGGAGTGGCGCGGCAGATCGCGCGGACGCCGGGGATGTGCGTGGTGGCTGTTGCGGACCTCGATCAGGCCGTACTGGACCGGCATGCGGCCGTTCTGGACGAGCTGCGCGAAGATCATGCGGACCTGGAAGTATCCACCGACGCGCTGGCACTGCTTGGAAGCGCCGGGTATGACGTTTTGGCGGAGTGCAGCACCGCGATTTCGGATGCGCTGGAATACTGTCTGAAGGCAATCGAGCGCCAGGCGCATGTGGTGCTGATGAACGCGGAAGTGGACATTGCCTTTGGGCGCCTGTTGAAACACGAGGCGGACAAGGCCGGTGTGGTGTTCAGCTCCGATGCAGGCGATCAGCACGGGGTGATCGCGCAACTGTGGAACGAGATGCAGTTATGGGGGATGGAGATGGTTCAGGCAGGCAACATCAAGGGATTCCTCAACCGCTACGCCACGCCGGAATCGCTTCAAGAGGAAGCGGCCAGGCGCCGGCTCAACCCGGTTCCATGCTGCGGCTACACCGATGGAACCAAGTTGAACATCGAGATGGCGTTGCTTTCCAACGCCTATGGCTGGAAGCCGCACGTGCGCGGGATGGAAGGCCCGAGGGTCGTCCACGTGGACGACCTGCTCGACGGAGTGTTCGACTACGATGCCTATAATGGTGAAGGCAAGGTGGATTATATCCTCGGGGGAAAGCCGGGCGGAGGTGTGTATTGCATCGGTCGGGTTACGGACAGGCTGAAGGAGTTCCAGCAGCCCTACCTTTCCTATTACAAGCTGGGCGATGGCCCCTATTACGTGCTCTACCGGCCCTATCACCTCTGTCACATGGAAACGCCACTGACGGTGGCGCGTGTGGCGTTACTCGGTCAGCCGCTGCTCCAGCCGTGGAAGGGCTATGTGGCCGACGTCTATGCGTTTGCGAAACGCGACATTGCAGCCGGCGGGGTCATTGAGCACGGCATCGGTGGAGGGCAATTCTACGGCATGATCGAGAGCGTCGAGGTTGCCGGGAAGGAAGGCCTGGTGCCCATCTGGATGATCGAGCCGGATTCCAAGGGAAACAGGGCGACGCTGACAGATGCGGTTTCAAGGGATGGCGGACTTACCCTCGACAGCGTCGGCTTCCCGGACTCCTACATGCATCAAATGGCAACGAAGCAACGCGAGCTGGCTGGCTGACCGTCCGGCATGCATTCATCTGCGGCCCTGTTCGATTGAGGCAGGCTTGCCCGCCCACATCCTTGGCCGACCGCTACAAATTGATCAGCTTTCAGTCCTGAAGTGAAGGTGATTCCTGGTTGATGGGCATCCATGATGGCCGCATTTTTTTATCAAGTAATTTATTGCGGAACAGTCGCCACCTGCCAGTGTTTTCAAGAATTGAATTGATCAGCACAGAGCGTATCTTCCGGTACTTTTCCGCATCTATAAGTTTTTCCTGCGCCGCTTTATCGAGGGTCTCCAGCATATAGATTCTCTGCATCAATCTGTTCGCGGACGAACCTTCCAGACTGCCGAGCAGAAGATTGGACCCCGATACGTATTGCTTTTGCTGCTGCCCGGGATGCTGCCGGATTTTGACCAGAGGGCGATGGATGTAGCAAATGCCATTCAGAAGAGCGGCCCTGAAGGGCAGTATCCAGTCGGTTGTTATCGCCGACTGCTCTGGATTAAGGCCTCCAAACACATCAAATACGTCGCGGGTCCAGGCGAGGGCCGCCCCCCAAAGGCTTTCGTTCCAGCCTTCCCTCGCCAGGGCCAGCAGACCATTATCCGGCTTGACGTCGGGTTCCAGTGTTGTTTTCCCGGTTTTTCCAGATGCATCCATCAACAGTGCGTTACTGCAAATCATGCTTGCCCCGCTCTGCTGCCATGCACTGACGATGGCGGCGACCCTGTCCGGTGAAGAAATATCGTCCCCGTGTGCAATCACAACCAGTTCTCCAGAGGCCAGTTCCATCAGTTTATTGATATGCCTTATACCGAGGTTTTCATCGTTCCGATTGACATGCACCTCATGAGGGCCGCTGTAGCCTTGCAGACGGTCCTGTATGATTTCGTAGGTCCTGTCCGTAGATGCATCATCGGAAATGAGAATTTCCAGGTTGGAGTAGGTCTGATTCAACAGGCCCTTGACGGCCTGACCGATATAAGCCTCCTGACGATAGGCGGGAAGCGCGATGGTTACCCGTGGTGTTTTCTGTTGTTCTGCACGCACTGTTTGCAGTGTCTCCAAATGTATCGGGCGATATTGGCATGCCCCGGGTTCCGCGTACACCCGCATAAGCCAACGCAGCCTGCTTGCCACACGCCATTGGACTCAGATGTCACGGAATCGCGTGCAGTCTCATGCTGCATTCAACACCATGCTCGACCCGCCTACCACCAGGTGCGAGATTGGATTCAGGTACCACTGCCAAGACAACCCGCCTGAAGTGACGGCCACAGACGGCAGCCCCTTGCAGCGATCCCGCAACCCGCGTCCACCGGACAATTCAGTATTAAATTGCGCTTACCAGTTAATATTTTATTTACATACGCTTACAGGCTATTTCTGATTATCTAGCTTAAGATTCCCATCTGTGCTTCATATGATTGCCCACCTGCCAGCGAACCCATCCTGCGCAAAAACCTTCCAATACGATAAACTCCCCCGCCATGACGACCCCCAGCCACACACCGATGATGCAGCAGTACCTCGGCATCAAGGCGGAACACCCGGATATCCTGCTGTTTTACCGCATGGGAGACTTCTACGAGCTGTTCTTCAATGACGCCCGGCGCGCCGCCAAACTGCTGGATATCACCCTGACGGCACGCGGCCAGTCCGCGGGCGAGGCCATACCCATGGCCGGTGTCCCGGTACACGCCGTTGACCAGTATCTCGGTCGCCTCGTACGCAAGGGTGAATCGGTCGCCATCTGTGAACAGGTTGGCGATGTTGCCACCAGCAAGGGACCGGTCGAGCGCAAGGTCGTGCGCATTGTCACCCCGGGTACGGTGACCGAGGAATCCCTGCTGGACGACCGCCAGGACAACCTGCTGGTGGCCCTCAACCGGCTGAAAGAGACCTGGGGGCTGGCGGCGCTTGATCTCTCCGGCGCACGTTTCAGCGTGCAGCAATTCAAGGGCACCGATGCGCTGCTGAGCGAACTGCAGCGAATGAATCCTGCTGAACTGATCGTGAATGAAACCATCGACCTGCCGGCAGAAGCCGCGAGACATAGCGGCCTGAGACGCCAGTCACCCTGGCTGTTTGAAACCGACAGCGCACGCCGGCAGCTGAACGAACAATTTGGCACGCATGATCTGTCCGGTTTTGGCTGCGAGCACCTCGATGCCGCCATCGGCGCGGCCGGCGGCCTGCTGCAATACGTCAGGAATACCCAGCGCACTGCGCTGCCTCATTTGCGCGGACTGCGTGTCGAGGACCGCAGCGACAGCCTGGTGCTGGATGCAGCCACCCGCCGCAACCTGGAGCTCGAGGAATCCGGAACGCGCGGTGGGGAACACACATTGATCAGCGTACTCGATAACACTGCCAGCAGCATGGGTGGTCGCCTGTTGCGGCGCTGGTTGCAGCGTCCGTTGCGCGATCATGAATTGCTCAGGCAACGCTATCAATGTATTGCCAGCCTGTCTGAAGGGCGTCTGTATGCGGAACTGCATGAACTCCTCAACGGTATCGCGGATATCGAACGCATCCTGGCGCGCATTGCCCTGAAATCGGCACGTCCCAGGGACCTGGCCGGACTGCGCGACAGCCTTGGCCTGCTACCCGCCCTGCAGGCAAAACTTGACGGCAACGAGGACCCCCTGCTGGCTCATCTGTCCGGACAAATCGCCCATCACCCGGAAATTCACGCGCTGCTGGTCCGGGCGATCAAGGAAGATCCACCGGTCCTGATCCGTGACGGCGGTGTGCTGGCAACCGGCTACGATGCAACCCTCGATGAGTTGCGTGAGCTGAGTGAACATGGCGACCAGGTGCTGGTTGGCATGGAATCCCGGGAACGGGAACGCAGCGGCATTGCGAACCTGAAGATACGTTACAACCGGGTGCACGGCTTCTATATAGAAGTCAGCCGCCTGCAGGCCGACAAGGTGCCGGATGACTACCAGCGCCGCCAGACACTCAAGGCCGTAGAACGTTACAGCACACCGGAACTGAAAGAACACGAGAGCAAGGTGCTGAGTGCGCGTGAGCGCTCGCTGGCACTGGAAAAGTCACTGTATAACGAGCTGCTGGAGCAACTTGCCGAACACCTCGAGGCGCTGGGACTGTGCGCGGATGCACTGTCCGAACTGGATGTGCTGGCCAATTTTGCCGAGCGCAGCCTGACACTGAACCTGTCCTGCCCGACACTCGATCAACGCCCCGGCATCGGGATTGAAAAGGGCCGTCACCTGGTCGTTGAAAACATTCTCGATGAGCCGTTTATCCCGAACGACGCCCGACTCAATACCCGCCGGCGCATGCTCATCATTACCGGCCCCAATATGGGTGGCAAATCCACCTACATGCGGCAGACTGCACTGATCGTGCTGCTCGCCCATATCGGCTGTTATGTTCCGGCTGACAAGGCGGTCATCGGACCGATCGACCGTATCTTTTCACGCATTGGCGCCTCCGATGACCTGGCCGGCGGACGCTCCACTTTCATGGTCGAAATGACCGAGACCGCCAACATCCTGCACAACGCGACCGAACAGAGCCTCGTGCTGATGGATGAAATCGGGCGTGGCACCAGTACCTACGACGGGCTGTCACTGGCCTGGGCCTGCGCCGTGGATCTCGCCGTCCGCGTCAGGGCGTTTACCCTGTTTGCCACACACTATTTTGAACTGACCTCCTTACCGGATGATTATGACGCCATTGACAACGTCCACCTGGATGCCATCGAGCACGATGACCGTATCGTGTTCCTGCATGCCATCAAGGAAGGCGCCGCCGATCGCAGCTATGGCCTGCACGTGGCTGCGCTGGCCGGGGTCCCGCAGGCCGTCATTGCACAGGCCCGCAAGCGCCTGTTTGATCTGGAGCAAGAAAAGCCGCAGGATAATGAAATACCATCCCCGCAGATGGGCCTGTTTCAGGCACCTGCCGAGCACCCGTTGCTTGCAGCGCTGGACGGGATTGATCCCGACAACCTGACGCCGAGGGAGGCCCAGCAGGCCTTGTATGCATTGAAGGAACTGGCCAAACAGGATCTGAATTCATAGCGGGACTGTTTAGGGGTATACTTCGTCGACACTTCCTGGCTGTTATTTATATTCTCATGATAACAACCGGTTAGCGTTTTTTATTAAGACTATGGATGCAGCAGTACAGAGGCGGCATCCCGTAATTACTAGCGGAGAATTTCATGACCTTTGTTGTGACTGAAGACTGCATCAAGTGCAAATACACCGACTGCGTAGAGGTCTGCCCGGTCGACTGTTTCCACGAGGGGCCCAACTTCCTGGTCATCGACCCCGATGAATGCATTGACTGCACCCTGTGTGAACCCGAATGCCCGATCAATGCCATCTTCGATGAAGGAGATCTGCCGGAAGGACAGGAGCAGTTTCTGGCACTGAATGCCGAACTGGCAAAGGAATGGCCGGTGATTACCCAGATGAAGGATGCGCCTGCAGATGCAGACGAGTGGAAGGGCAAACCGGACAAGCTGCAGTACCTGGAGCGTTAATGCCTTGGCTTTTCTCCCGATCGAGTGGACAGATTACATTTGCAGGGCCGAATTCATTCGGCCAACAGCGCTGGTCGAATGAATTCGACCCTGCAGTTCTGCTAACTTTTTCAGTTTTCACGCTGAAATGGGCACCGGCAGAACAGTCACCCTTGTTCCCTGCAACGAAGATATTCTGGCGGCAACTGCACGCCGCGTCATCGACAATACAGCATCGCTGCCGGACCTGACCAAAACCGTCGTTCTGCTTCCCGACCTGCAGTTTGCATCGCAACTGCGCAAACACTTGCTCGATGCGGCCGCCGAACTCGGGCACCACGCCCTGCTCGGCCCGGAGATCAGCACACCCGAACAATGGCTGGGCAAACATACTGTAATCGATCAACCGGTCCCCGGCCGTGCCCGGCGGGAGCTGATGCTGGCCGGGGTATTAAAGTTACACCCGTCGGTTTTTTCCGGCGGTGACCCCTGGCAAATCGCCGCCAGCCTGGTGGCCCTGTTTGACGAACTGACACTGCACCGTGTCCCGGTTCCCGATGATATCGAGGCCTTCACCGAACAACTGAAATCGGCCTATGGTGTGACCGACCGGCTGCCGGAACCCCTCGGTATTGAAGCCACCGTCGTCCACCGCCTGTGGCAGGCCTGGCACACACAGCTGGCGGCTGAAAACATGCTGGATCCCGGCATGGCCTGTCTGCAACGCCTCGCAGCCGACCCACCCGGCATCGAGGCCTGCCGGTTTTATTTCGTGGGCTTTGACGCGCTGCATGCCGCGGAAGTCGAATGGGTAGCGCGGCTGTTGCAGTCCGGCCGGGCCGAATGTCTGCTTTACCCGCATCAACCACTCGGCCCCGCAACCGGCAGCCAACCCATGGACAGCCTCCGGCAACAGGCAGGGACGCCGGCTGGTGACGACGGCTCCCGGTTTCTTGATGCTGTTTTCTCGCCTGAGGAGACACCGCCCGGCAAACGGGCCGCCGCCTTCAGTACACAGACTTCACCCCTGAGCGGCCGCCTGACAGTCATGCCGGCGCGCTCACCGGAACAGGAGGCCCGGGCGATTGACTTGCAGGTGCGCCGCTGGCTGCTCGATGAACGCCAGCCGATCGCCATCGTCACCGAAGACCGCCGCCTGGCAAGACGGGTGCGCGCCCTGCTGGAACGTGCCGGTGTCAGCCTGCAGGACAGCGGTGGCTGGGCACTCTCCACGACCAGTACCGCGGCTGCACTGGAGCGCTGGCTGGAAACCGTGGAAGAAGACTTTGCCCACCAGCCGCTGCTCGATGTTCTGAAATCCCCGTTCATCTTTCCGGACGATGATGTTGAACACCTCCGGCACCTGGTCTACCGGCTGGAGCAGGACATCATCCATCACGAAAACATCGCACGCGGCCTGCAGCGCTACCGCACACACATCAAATGGCGCCAGCAGCGCCTGCCCGACTTCTGGCCGGGCGATACGGCGCGTGAACTACTCGAACTGCTGAACCTGCTGGACCAGGCCGCCGATCCCTTGCGCACATTCCTGGACGGCTCGCCGGTTCAACCGGTACAACTGCTCGAGGCCCTGCAGGAGAGCCTGATGAGGCTCGGCATGTGGCAGGCCTTCGACAGGGACCAGGCCGGTGAATGTATCCTTAATGAATGGAGCCTGCTGCATGATGCCGCAGAGCACAGCGGGGTCGAAATGAACTGGCTTGAGTTCCGCGCCTGGTTCGGTGCCGCTCTGGAACGCCACGATTTCCGTCCCGCTGCCGTGAACAGCCCGGTGTTATTGATGAACCTGCAACAGGCGCAGCTTGGCAGTTATGCGGCCATTGTGGTCGGCGCCTGTGACCGCGAATACCTGCCGGCCGGCGCGGCGGCCTCACCGTTTTTTAACGACCCGGTTCGCAGTGGCCTGGGCCTGCCCGTCTGGCCGGAGAAATATGTACTGCAGTTCAACCGCTTTCGCCGTCTGCTCGAATGCGCGCCAAGGGTTCTGCTGACCTGGCACAGTGAAGCCAACGGCGAGGCGCGCATGCCCAGCCCCTGGCTCGAAGCCCTGCAAACCTTCCACCGGCTTGCCTGGGAAGACGACCTGGTTGACCATGAACTCGCCGCACTGCTGGAAAGCCCGGCCAGCCAGGTGCAGGGCTCGAACCCGCTGCCCGTGCCGCAGCCCGCCGCGTATCCCGCCGCGCAATTACCCGCAGGGCTGTTACCACGGGAACTCTCGGTCAGCGCACACCGCACGCTGATTGATTGCCCCTACCGCTTCTTCTCGGCCAGCGGCCTTGGGCTGAAGGCACAGGAAGAAGTCAGGGAGGCGCTTGAGAAGGCGGAATACGGCAGCCTGGTACACCAGGTACTGGAACGGTTTCATGAGGAATATAAAACACCTGTCACCGTGTCCAGCCGCACCCCGGCACAGGCCCGCCTGGAAGAGATTTCGCAGGACGTGTTTACGGGGGCACTGGAAGACAACTTCGAACACCGCGCCTGGCTGCGCCGCTGGCGGGTGCTGATCCCTGAATACATCGACTGGCAAATCAAACGCCAGCAGGCGTGGACATTCAATGCGGGCGAACAGTCGGCCCAGGTCGAACTGCAGAACGGACACCTGCTCAAGGGTCGACTCGATCGCATCGACAGTAATGCCAGTGGCATGGCCATCGTTGATTATAAAACCGGCGGCATTGCCAGTCAGGCCGACGTCGACGCGGGCGAGGACGTACAGCTGTCCTCCTACGCGCTGTTGACCGGGGACCTGCCGGCGCGGGTCGAATATCTACAGCTTGACGAGAAAATCAAAACCGCCGCCAGCCTTGAAGGTGAAGCCCTTGCCGAACTGGCCGGTGCTGTTAAACAGCGCCTCAATAATGTACTGCAAGCCATTGAAAATGGTAGCAGCTTACCCGCCTGGGGGGATGACAACACCTGCAGGTATTGCGACATGGACGGGCTCTGCAGAAAACAGGCATGGCTCGAAGCAGCGATGCCGGCGCGCGCGACAGGCAAACCGGCATGAGCACCGGCACGGATTCCCTGCAGGCCGCAGACCCCGCGCGCAATGCCAGCGTGCACGCCTCAGCGGGCACCGGCAAGACCTGGCTGCTGGTAACGCGCATCATCCGCCTGTTGCTGGCGGGTACAACCCCGGACAGCATCCTCGCCATTACCTTCACCCGCAAGGCCGCCGCCGAAATGCAGCAACGGGTCACCGAGCGCCTGCGCGAGCTGATGGCGGCTGACCCGCAGCAGCTGGATGACATGCTGGTCCAGTGCGGTGTCGGCCCGGATGCCGCCACACGCGCGCGTGCCCGCCAGCTCTATGAGGCGTCGCTGTTCAACCCGTACACGCTGCGCGCCACCACCTTTCATGCCTTCTGCCAGGAACTGCTGCAACGCTTCCCGCTGGAGGCCGGCGTGTCACCCGGCTTCGACCTGATCGAGTCCAGCGGCCTGCTGGAACAGGCCGCCCGGGATGCACTGCTTGCAGAGACGGCACGTGATCCCGACGGGGAAGTCGCGCAGGCCCTTGGATCACTGGTCGAGGGTTGCGAGGGCCTCGACAGTGCGCGCGCGGCACTCACCTCCTTCCTCTCTCACCGCAGCGACTGGTGGGCGTTCATCGAAGATCAACCGGACGCCTATGTACATGCACAAGGCAGGCTCACGGCGCAGCTCGGCATCGGCCCCGATGATGACCCTCTGGAAGGCTTCCCGCACGACCTGTTGCGCGCGAAGCTGAAGGCTTTCGCGCAGTTGCTTGAAAAAAACGCGCTAAGTAAAAATCTCGAACACGCCGGACTGATTAACGAGGCACTGACAGGCACGCAGGCCGGCACCGGGATACTGGCCCTCGTAACACCCGCCATTTTTACGGGGACGGGCGCCCCGCGCGTTTACAAGGCCGGCAATGCCCAGCGCAAACGGCTCGGCGAACAGGGCGAGCAACAATTCCTCGACCTGCACGCGACACTGGTCAGCGAGCTGGGTGAGGTGCGGGACCGGTGCGCGCGCTTCAGAACCCTGCAAACCAACCTTGCCTGGTACACGGCGGGCATGCAGCTGCTGAAACATTACCAGCGCATCAAGCAGGAACAGCGGCTGCTGGATTTTGCCGATCTGGAATGGACGGCCTGTCAGCTGTTGAACCGCAGCGATCATGCCAGCTGGGTGCAGTACAAGCTGGACTCACGCATCGACCACCTGCTGGTCGATGAATTCCAGGACACCAATCCGACGCAATGGCGCCTGTTGCTGCCGCTTCTGGAAGAACTCGCCGCCGGCAACGCCGGGCGTACCCGCTCGGTCTTCCTCGTCGGTGACCGCAAGCAGTCGATCTACGGATTCCGCCGCGCCAATCCCGCCCTGCTGGACGAGGCCTCCGGCTGGCTGGAGCACAGGCTGCAGGCACGCAACTACCCGCTGGATGCATCACGCCGCTCGGCACAGGCCATCATTGATTGTGTCAACGCGGTGTTCAGTGAGGAGCCGCTGAAACAGCGCATCACGGCCTTCAACCCGCACAGTACCCACCACCCGGATCTCTACGGGCGCGTGGAGGTCCTGCCGCTGGTAACCGCCGCCGAGCCGGAAACGGCGCAGCCCGTACAAGACGGACTGCGCAATCCGCTGCTGACCCCGCGCCCTGCCGATGCGGACCCGCCGCATTCCCGCGAAGGCCGGTTGATTGCCGCACAGATAAGCGCCCTGATCAGCGCCGGCACTCGGGTTGTCAAAAATGACACAAGCTGCGCGCTCGACTATGGCGATATCATCATATTGCTGCGCCAGCGCACCCATGCAACGAGTTACGAACGGGCACTGCGCGAGGCCGGTATCCCGTATGCCAGTGCCAGCCGCGGCGAACTGCTCGACAATCTCGAGGTGCGTGACCTGGAGGCCCTGCTGACGCTGCTGATTTCACCCTATGCCAACCTGGAGCTGGCACAGGTGCTGCGCTCGCCCCTGTTTGGACTCCGCAGCGAACAGTTGTGGCCGCTCGCACGCCGCGACCACAGGACATGGTACGAACGCCTCGGCGGACTCGCCCGTGAAGCTGAACCGGTCTATCAGGAGATCTACGCTGCGCTGGAAGGCTGGCGCGCGCTCACCGGCAAGATTCCGGTCCACGACCTGCTTGACCGTATCTATCATGAAGCGGACATCATGCGACGCTACCAGGCGGCCTTCCCAATGGAACTGCGAACACGCGTCCAGGCCAGCCTGACCCGTTTTATCGAGCTGGCACTGGAACTGGATAACGGACGCTATCCCAGCCTGCCGCGCTTCCTCGACCAGCTGACGCGCCTGCGCCAGTCGGCACGCGACCAGCCGGATGAGGGCACGCCGGATGACTGCGATGGCCGGCGGGTACGCCTGCTCACCATTCATGGCGCCAAGGGCCTGGAGGCGCCGGTGATTTTTCTTGCCGACAGTGCCGCCACACCGCGTCACCGCAGGGCCAACGAGGCCCTGGTCATCTGGCCACCCGGCAGGGCGACGCCGGATCAATTCCTGCTGACCGGAAAAAAGGCCTTGCAGGACCCTGTCAGCCAGGCCTTGCTGGAAAACCAGCAGCAGGATTCACTGCGCGAGGATGCCAACCTGTTATATGTCGCCATGACACGCGCGCGCCAATACCTGTTCATTTCCGGCAGCGAGGGCAAGCAATCAAAAGAAGCGAACTGGTACACCATGATCCGTGCCGCCGTGGCTGCCTGGCAAACGAACAGCGTTGGCCACCTGGTCCACGAAAGCGGCAGGCAATCCGGTGCACTTCAGGCCGCAGGCATGACCAGGCCGGCCATTGAACCCGACCAGCGCCTGTCAGAAAGAGTCCCGCGGCTAACGCCGGAGCTGGCAGAGATTGCACCCAGCAAGGCAGGTGGCGCCGGGCCCTGGCAAGCCGGGGATGCCGACGGACGTGAACGCGGCATTGCCATACATGCCATGCTTGAGTGGCTGGCAGGGGAAAACGACCGCACTGTCGATGCCCTGCCTAGACGGCTCGCAAATACCCTGGGACGCACCGCTGAAAATCCGGACCTGCAAACGTGGTGGCAGGAAGCGCTGCGCACCTGGCGCAACCCGGACCTGGCACACCTGTTTGACCCCGGACATTACCGCCAGGCCATGAACGAGGTGCCGGTCCAGTTTATGGATAACGGGCAATTGATATACGGTATCATTGACCGCGTCGTAATACACAAGGATGCTGTGCTGGTAATCGATTACAAGACACGGCGCGCCGCGCACGACAAGCAACTGTCGACACTGGCAGGTGACTATCGTGAACAGATGCGGCTTTATGCCAGGGGTGCAGCCCTGATCTGGCCGGAACACACCATCAGGGCATGCCTGCTGTTTACGCACAGCGGTACACTGGTCACTCTGGACAATAAAGACTGAAACAAGCTGCAGCAGAATTACCCAACATCTCCTTGCGAATTATTGTAGGAGCGCCCTGCAGGCGCGATAATTTTGCACAAGCCCCAATCGCACCTGCAAGGCGCTCCTGCAGGTTGTTGCCGGGCCGGAGGGATGAAGGCAGTAGAACTGCTGCATGGTGCTGTTTCCGGGAGGAAATTATCGAGAGAAAATTACCATTGATATGAACGAGCTGAAAAACATTACGGACGTAACGTCTGAAACCTTCAACACACAGGTAGTCGAGCGCTCGCACAACATTCCGGTACTGGTCGATTTCTGGGCGGACTGGTGTGGCCCCTGCCAGATGCAGATGCCCATGTTGAAAAAACTGGTTGAGGACTATAACGGCAAGTTTGCCCTGGCCAAGGTCAATACAGACGAGCAGCGCGAACTGGCACGCACATTCAACATTCGCAGCCTGCCGACCATGCACCTCTACAGGAACGGGGAGATCGTGGAAGAGATACTCGCCGCCCAGACCGAGTCAGACATGCGCATTCTGCTGGAGCGTCACATTGAGCGGGAATCTGACGCCATCAGGCAGAATGCCAGGGAGGTCTGGCAGCGGGGAGACAGCGCGCAGGCCTTTACCCTCCTGCACGAGGCACGACAGCTCGAACCGGATAACCACAAGGTGACGCTCGACCTTATAGAACTGAGCATGAAGGAAGGATTGCTGGAACAGGCCGAGGCATTACTCGCAGACCTGCCGTATGACATTCGCAATGAAACGGAAGCCGTGCGCTTGCGTTCCCTGCTGGACTTTACCCGTACTGCACAGACGGCCGCGCCTCTCCAGGCGCTTGAGACCACGGTCGGAGAACAACCGGATGACCTGGAGTCACGCTACCAGCTTGCATCCAGGTATGTACTCGAAGACAGGCTGGAGGATGCCATGAACGCCTTCATGGTCATCCTCCAGCAAGACCGTGCATTCCGCGATGATGCCGGACGCAAGGGTTTACTGGCTGTTTTTGAACTGCTCGGAAATGAAGGCGAACTGGTTAACAGCTACCGGCGTAAATTATTCAACGCGCTGCACTGACAGCTCGCCAGACGTCAGGATTGCTTGTCCAGCACCCTGGCCAGTCTCGCAGCAGGGACATAACCAGGCAGCAACTCTCCATTATCCAGCACCATGGCCGGTGTACCCGTTACACCCAGTAATTCACCCAGTTCCATGTTCGCCTTTACCGGGTTATCGCATTCCGCCCTTGGCAGGACCTTGCCGGCCTTGGCTTCCGTCAGCGCCGCATTGCGGTCTTTCTCACACCAGACCGAGACAGCCTTGTAGTAGGAAGGCGTATCTATACCGGAGCGCGGAAACATCAGGTAACGCACGGTAATGCCATTGGCGTTGAACTGGTCAATTTCCTTGTGTAGTTTCCGGCAGTAACCGCAATCAATGTCGGTAAACACGGTAATCGTGTGACGCGGATTCTTGGCCGGAAAAATAATCATGTCGTCTTCGCTTACGGCATTGACCGCTTTCAGCCTGGCGGCCTTGCGGCGCTCTTCACTGAGGTCTGTCCGCGACTCGATGTCGATCAGGCTTCCCTGGAAAAGGTACTTGCCGTCATTGGTCACATAAAACAGCCGCGGCCCTACCAGGACTTCCGAAACACCATTAATTGGCGAGGGTGCGATTTCGTCAACCTTGAAACCAGGCGCTATGCTTTGCAGTGATTTCTCGATCACGGCCCGGTTGCTGTCCCCGGCCACTGCATAACCGGCCATCACGACGACAATGAGCGGCAAAAAAAGCTTAATCATTCGTTTTTGCATGATAAATTCCATAATAGTTATGTGTTTACTTAACGTAGGACACCCCGTCCCGGGATGAAGTTTCACGAAATATACTCAGGGGCACCCAGGAGAGGGGAACACCTAACCGCGAGGATGGTGTTGCGCATGCAGGTCCTTCAGCCGCTCACGTGCCACATGAGTATATATCTGCGTGGTTGACAGGTCACTATGCCCCAGCAGCATTTGCACAACCCTCAGATCGGCGCCATGATTGAGCAAATGCGTCGCAAAGGCATGCCGCAGTGTATGTGGCGATAACGGCTTGTCCACACCCGACTCGAGGGCGTAGTGGCGCAGGCGGTACCAGAAGGCCTGGCGCGTCATTCCCTTGCCACGGCGCGTTATGAACAAATGCCGGGCACTGCCCGCGCCCGCAAGCGCGGGGCGGCTTTCGTCCAGGTAGCGCTGCAGCCAGTCTATGGCCTCTTCACCCAGCGGTACGAGGCGCTCCTTGTTGCCCTTGCCAACGAGCCGTACGACGCCCTGTGGCAGGTTGACCTGCTCGGTCGTCAGCCCGACCAGTTCAGAGACCCGCAAGCCGCACGCATACAACAGCTCCAGCATGGCCCGGTCACGCAGGCCGATGGTATCCGTGTCGTCCGGGGTGTGCAGCAAGGTTTCTACCTCACGTTCACTGAGCGTATCCGGCAGCGGCCGGCCAATGCGTGGTGTATCGATAAGAACACTGGGATCTTTCTGCACGCGGCCCTCGCGTACCAGGTGGCGATAGAAGCGCCGCATCGATGACAGCAGGCGTGCGGTTGTCCTCGGCCTGGCCCCCTCGCCTACCCGCTCGGACAGGTAGGCCAGCAAGTCCTCGCGACCGGCATCCGGCAGCCCCCTGCCATGTCCTGCCAGCCAGACGGCCAGGCCGGAAAGATCGTTGCGGTACGCCATCAGGGTATTGTCACTGAGACCATGCTCCATCCATAACGCATCGACAAAGCGTTCGATTTCCCGCAGCGCCTCGGCGGGCACACGGTCCGCACGCGACCCGGGCCTGCCTGCGTCTGGAGTGTTTGCCAAAGCGGATGATTTAATCAGATGACCTTCCAAACATCTTGCCGATACTGTCGAGCGGCAGCGGGAAAACGATGGTCGAACTCTTGTCTCCGGCGATCTCGGTCAGGGTTTGCAGGTAACGCAGCTGCAAGGACTGCGGCTGTTCGTTCAGGATCTTCGCGGCCTCCACCAGTTTCACGGCCGCCTGCATTTCACCCTCTGCATGGATCACCTTGGCACGCCGCTCACGCTCCGCCTCTGCCTGTCGCGCGATGGCGCGGATCATGCTCTCATCAATATCGACATGCTTGATTTCAACATTCGCGACCTTGATGCCCCAGGCATCCGTCTGCTGGTCCAGCAAGGCCCGGATATCCGCATTCAGCTTGTCACGTTCGGCCAGCATATCGTCCAGTTCATGCTGTCCGAGCACTGAACGCAGGGTCGTTTGTGCCAGCTGGCTGGTGGCCGCAAGATAGTCCTCGACCTGAATGATGGCCTTCTCCGGGTCAATCACGCGAAAATACAGGACGGCGTTGACCTTGACCGATACGTTGTCACGCGAGATAACATCCTGGCTCGGCACATCCATCACCACGGTGCGTAATTCAACCCGGACCATCTGCTGGATGATGGGTATAACGATGATCAACCCGGGTCCCTTGACCTTCCAGAAGCGTCCCAGCGTGAAAATCACGCCACGCTCATACTCCCGCAACACCCGGAAGGTATAGAGCAGCAGCGCAACAAGCACGATCAGCCCGACAAACATGGATTGTATTGCCATTTCAGATCTCCCTGGTTACAGGTTTAACATACAGGACAAGGCCATCCATGGCGGTGACTTCCACCCGGCAACCCTTGTGCAACGGTACGGTGGATCTGGCCTTCCATATCTCACCATGTATACGAACCTGCCCGTTCTCCTCGAAATCATCCAGCACCTCGCCAACGGCTGTCAACATCTCCTCCTGCCCGCTGACGACCGGCCGGTTGCGCGCCTTGATGGCTGTACCGACGATAAACAGAAAGAAACCGGCACTTAACAGGGAAAGTGTCAGGATCAATGGCAGTGATACCGCGTAGGCGTTTCCTTCCTGGTCGAACAGAATAATCGAGCCGATGACAAAGGCGATCACACCACCAAAACCAAGTGCACCAAAACTTGGCACAAACGCCTCCGCCAGCATAAAAACAATACCCAGGGAAAGCAGCCCGAGCCCGGCATAATTTACCGGAAGAACCTGGAAGGCATACAGGGCCAGTAGCAGGCTGATCGCCCCGGCAACACCCGGCAAGACAAAACCGGGGTTGGCAAATTCAAAGAACAGCCCGTAGATCCCTATCAACATCAGTACGTAGGCAACATTCGGATCGGTAATTACGGCCAACAGGCGGTTGCGCCAGTCCGGCAGGATTGTCTGCAGCTGCACACCACTGGTATCGAGCACCCGATCAACCCCTGCAACGGTAACGCTGCGCCCGTTGAGCTGATTCAGCAGATCCGCAAGGTCCGTCGCCAGCAGGTCAATGACATGCTTCTCCAGGGCATCGGACGCCGACAGGCTGGCGGCTTCCCGCACAGCCAGTTCAGCCCACTCGATATTCCTGCCGCGCAACTGTGCCAGGCTGCGGATATAGGCCACCGCATCGTTGACGCGCTTGCGCTCCATGGCATCACCCTGTCCGGCTTCATCACCAGCCGACTCTTCCTTGTCCACCAAACCTTTTGGATCCGGCACCGCGCTGATCTCTACCGGCGTTGCCGCGCCCAGATTGGTGCCGGGGGCCATGGCCGATACGTGACTGGCATAAAGAATATAGGTACCGGCACTGGCGGCACGGGCACCACCGGGTGAAACATAGCTGACGACAGGTACGGGAGATACCAGGATATCCTGGATGATGTCGCGCATGGCGGTGTCCAGCCCGCCCGGGGTGTCCATGCGCAGGACAATCAGGCCCGCGGCCTGCTGTTGTGCTGTTTCAATACCCCGGTGAACATAATCGGCGGTTGCAGGCCCGATAGCGCCCTGCACCTCCAGCACCACGGCAACCCGCTCGTTTGCAGCCGGATACCAGGCCGGTGCCAGCAGCAGGACCAGAAACAGCAGCCTGACTGCGGTCACCCAACCGGATCGGTTTGTTTGATTCATGATACGTTTACATTAGCATAAACAGCCATATGAACGAACATACCCGCACAGGCAACAGCCACATACCGGATCAGGATTCATTGCTGGCATTGATCCGGACCCTGGTGGGCGAGGTTCACCCGAAGTGGAAGAACTTGCACTTCTTGCCTGACACGCAGCTTGAACGCGAACTCGGCCTGGACAGTATGGCGCGCATGGAATTACGCGCACGCATTGAAACAACGCTGGGCATACGCCTCGATGAGACCACGGCCATCAGTGCAAGCACACCCAATGACCTGATGCAGGCCATTGCAGCACAGGCAACCGGTGGCCAGGCAAATATCGGCAACACACGAGACCTGCCAGCCGGCAATAACCCGCCCAGCGACTTGCTGATGGGTTCCTTCGGGGGCAACGCCAACAGTCATCCAACTGCGCAGCAGGACAGGCACACGCCCGGCGAGTGGTTGTATGCCCTCTATGCCTGGCCGGTCTTCCTGTTCATCGGCCTGCTGACCTGGCTGGCAGTCGTGCTTGCCCCTCTCGAAAGCTGGCGCCAGAAACTGGCGCATACCGGTGCACGCATGTTTTTCGCGTGCACCTTTGTACCATTTAGAGTCACGGGACTTGAACACCTTGACCCGAAGGGCGCTTGTATACTGGTTGCCAACCACGCCAGTTACCTGGACGGATTCATTATCACCGCGGCACTGAACATTCCGGTTCATTTTATTGCAAAAGGTGAACTGTCCGGGGCATGGCCGGCCCGTTTGCTGCTGCAACGATTCGGGGTCGAATTTGTAGACCGGTTCAATGCAAACAAAAGCACCCGGGATATACGGCGCATTACTGAAAAATCGAGGGCCGGCCAGAGCATCGTTTTCTTCCCGGAAGGCACCTTTACCACCTTTGCCGGACTGCAGCCCTTCCGCATGGGTGCATTCGTGACTGCCGCGCGAACCGGCAACCCGGTCATTCCGGTTGCCATCAAGGGGGCACGCAACATCCAGCGCGGCTGCAACTGGTTCCCGCGCCATGGCCGTCTCAGGGTCACGATATGCGCACCGCTACAGCCGGAGGGTGAAGGCTGGCAGGCGGCATTGCAGCTGAGGGATGCCGCCCGCCGGGAGATCAGCCAATTCTGCGGAGAAGTGGACCTGGTAGAAAGTGGCAAATAACGTCAGGGAATGAGTAATTCAACGGTTCCGTTCACCGTTACACGAATATCACTTTCTCCGCCTTCAACCGCGACGGCGTCACTTGCTTCCATCGCGACGGCCATTCTTGCCTGGTACATGATCGGCGGAGCCTGCCCCGAGGTTCCAATATTAACATCCACGATACGATAACCATTCGCCTGCAGGTTATCGCCCACGATCCGGGCTCGCTGCTTGAATGCATCCAGTGCCGCCCCTATCAGGCGGTTCTCGACATCCATGCGCCTGTCATCCGAGACTGAGAAGCGCATTGATTTGATTTGCAGCCTGTCCTGCAACTCACCGGCAAGCAGGGCAAGACTGCCCGTGTCCTTGCTTTCAAGCTCCAGGCTTTGCTGGCCGCGCCAGCCAGTCGTGACGTTTTTAGTGGTTATCGGCCAGGTCTGGTAACTGCCGGTACTGACCTTCACAGCTTCAACCTGCTTCGCTTTTGCAAGCGCCCATTCCATGTCCGCGTTGATCTTCCGGGCCAGCTTTGCAGGATCACGCTCCTCGGCCTGCGTACTGAGCGACACGTGCATGGTGTCATTGCTCACCGACTCGCTCTGCTCTGCCTGCAGGTGTACCTGGTTATAGCGCAGCGGTTCATCTGCCCATGGCGTACTCATCATAAACAGCGTGCAGTAAACTGCCGCGACCAGTCTGCCTGTCATGCGCCTTCTCCCGTCTGGTTTTCCTGCTCGGCCACCTGCCGGCGCACCTCATCCATATCCAGTTCACCGACCTTTTCTATTACTGTCTTCAGTCCTGCAGGCGCCATGGCACCCGGCTGGGAAAACACAATTATCTGCTCCCGGAAAACCATCAATGTTGGTATGGAGCGGACCTGAAAACTCCCGGCCAGTTCATGCTCCTCTTCTGTATTGACCCTGGCAAAAACAATATCCGGGTGCGCTTCCGAAGTAGACTCGAAGACGGGTGCAAATTGACGACAGGGACCGCACCACGGCGCCCAGAAATCCAGCAGAACAATATCATTGTCGGTAATAACGGCTTCGAAAGTGTCTTTGGTGAGATCGACGATTGCCATAGCCAGGAGATCCTCTATTCTCTTCCCGGCTATTATACAGGCTGCTGCGCTGACGAACACGCCTGCCTGCACACAGAAAATCAGCTGTCGGTGCTCCGCCGGCGCGGCCCGGCGGCGTCCAGCTCGCTTGTATAGGTTACATCCAGCTCAATCCGGTTACGGCCGAGATGCTTGGCGCGGTACAGGGCCTTGTCTGCACGCTCGATGAACGCACTGGCTGATTCGCCCGGCTTGTAGAGCGATACGCCGGCAGAAAATGTAGGCACATCGTAGACCGTACCATTTGTCTGCCAACGGGTTTCATTTGCGCGCCGCCTGACTTTAGTCAGGGCGCGCACGGCACCGTCCGAGCCCGTATTCGGCAGCAATACAGAAAACTCCTCGCCGCCATATCGTGCCACCATGTCATGGTGACGAAAAATAGACAGGATATTCTTGGAATAGACCCGCAACACCTCGTCACCCGCGGCATGCCCGTACTGATCGTTTACGTCCTTGAAGTGATCAAGATCAATCAGTATAAATGACATGGGAAAACCGTAACGCTGGACACGCGCGACCTCGTCCTCGAGGCGACGCATAAAGGCACGCCGGTTCGGCAAGCCGGTCAACTCATCCGTTAAACTCAGCAAGCGCACCCGTGTGAGTTCATCGCTTAATTCTCGACTGTCGGATTCAACCAGCTGCAGGTAATGCTGCGTGCTATCGAGCTTGTCAGCGAGCTCACCATGTCCCTGCATCAATTTCTCGATTTCGCGGATCAGGGTCCAGCGCAGATCCTCAATCTCGTGTATTTCCTCAGCCTGGCGAAGATTGGACAATACGGATTCCAGGACCAGGCCAAACCCTTCATTCTGGGAAATTGTTTCCAGCACATGCTGGCCAAGGGTTGCCTGCAGCTTCTGAATTTCGTCACTGCGTGCCTCCAGTTGGCTGCGGTGCAGCGTGTCGAGGTCCTGACCGGCCGGCAGCTCCTCACTAATATCATCGTAGAGGCCTGCCTCCTGCTGTTCCCCGGGCTCTTCTCCTGACGCACCCTCTTCAGCGTAGCCGGCCTCAACTGCCACCCCGGTTTCATCATGGAACACCTCGACATCTTCATACGGCGCCTCACTGACAGGAATGTCATAAATTCCGAAGGCAGACAGCAAGGGGCTGATGGCCTCCTCCAGGTACGAGGTATCCTGCTCCACGGTATCTCGAATCTGGTCACCGCAATGATCGATAAACTCGCTTAAGGTACACAGTTCATTAGGCGTCAGCGGCGGCTGCAAACGGGCCAGCAACAATTTGCCCTGGACGAAGCGCAAGGAACCGGGTTCGATATGGGAGAGAAAGGCGTTCAACAGAACAGCTACAAAACCGGAATAGGCGATTTCCACCTTAAGGTGGTTGGACGCAATATCATCCAGCATGCCCTCCACCAGCCGGTAAATCACACCACCCGCAGGTGAGCGGCGCAGGGGTTCAATCAGTCGCAGCAGCTTGCGCATGCCACTGGGATCGATTTCCTCCGGTCTGCCAATACCTGCCACTTTAGATTTACTCCTGCTCACGCTGCGCCTAAGGCTGGGTGGTCGCTGTCCCGCCGCTTGTTATTAGTCTGTCTGAGTACCGGACATGGAATGTTCAAGCGGCTCATCCGCAAACACATATTTATTATATATTTCAAAGTGTTATTACTTTACAATCGTGCTGTTTTCAGGCGTTTATCCGGCAAAAGGTCAATTAACACTTTACTAATCAAGCTATTAAACAAGCGCAGAAAGAAGAGCACCTCGCCCGCCAAACGTCACTTATTTGACGATATGGAAGTGTAGCAGTAAATCCCGGGGGGTTGATAGTGGTACTAAGGTCGTAGATCACCTGTTTACAGCAATTTCGCCTACCCGACCCGTAAAAAAGGCCGGCAATACCGGCCTTTTTTACGGGGTCAACAATGTGGCTTAACCAAGATGCGCAAAGATGGCGTCGCGAATCTCGTCCACCTTGCCGATACCGTTGATTTTTACATAGCGGGGCGCACCCGCTTCACCGCTTGCAGCCCACGTTGAGTAGTACTTGATGAGCGGTTCGGTTTGATCGTGGTACACACCAAGGCGTGCACGAACGGTCTCTTCCTGGTCGTCATCACGCTGAATCAGTGGCTCACCGGTTTCATCATCCTTGCCTTCTTCTTTCGGCGGATTGAAAACCACGTGATAGGTTCGGCCCGAGTCCATGTGCACGCGGCGTCCACTCATGCGCCTGATGATTTCCTCATCATCGACATCGATCTCGACAACCGCATCGACCTTGACACCTTTATCCTTGAGTGCATCGGCCTGTGCCAGGGTGCGCGGAAACCCGTCAAACAGGTACCCATTGGCGCAATCATCCTGCTTGAGACGCTCATCAATCAGCCCGAGGATGATTTCATCGGAAACCAGGCCACCGGCGTCCATCACCTTCTTGGCTGCAACGCCCATCGGCGTACCGGCCTTGACTGCGGCACGCAACATGTCGCCGGTCGAAATCTGGGGAATACCGTATCTCTCTTTTATGTAATTGGCCTGCGTGCCCTTACCGGCGCCTGGACCACCCAACAAAATAACCCGCATAGTCGCTCTCCTTTTCTAAAGGTACTTTGAAAGGCGGCTATTATCCGCGCCCGCCAGCGGAATAGCCACATAGAGGAATGTATGGGGGGATGGAGTGATTTTATTGATGTACTAATTCAGCTGGATACGCTGACCCCAGGGCACCTTGCCGCGTCCTTTTACCAGCCAGATCACGGGGAAACGCGGCTCCAGCGGTGGAAATTCGCCCTCGGCATCCGTGAAATACACCAGCAGATCAGCGTTCTGCCCCGTGCTCTCGACCCAGTCGAATGCCGGGGTAAACCGGGTTCCGCCGCCCCCGCGTATATTGCCCGGCAGGGCAAACTCTTCCCATGGCTCGAAAATCCATGGCCCGCCGGGCGCCAGCTGCGCATCACAGGCCAGCAGGGTAATCCGCGCACGCACCTGCCCCTTGATGGCATCCAGCTCGGTCACAAATTCCTTCATTTCTGCCGCCTTGATCGAACCACTGGTATCCAGCACCACGACGATGTCCACCTGGGAACTGCGCAGGCTTGGAAAGATCGCCTCGCCTTCACGCCTCGAGGGACGCATGTAACTGTAATCATCACGGCTCGCCGCCGTCATGTAACGCGCCAGTAACATGCGCCAGGGAAGCTGTGGTTGCAGCAGGTGATCGACCAGTAGCCGCAGTGACCCCGTCAACTTGCCGGCCTGCATGGCCTGCTGTGCCGCACCGGCCAGTCGCTGCCGCCACTGCACGGATAACTGTTCCTTCTCGGCCTCGCCCAGCGCATCCGGCGGCGGAATTTTTGCGGTCCCCGCACCCTCACCGGTGCCGGCACCTGCTTCACCGGACCCGTCACCGGGCTCGGTCTGTTTGCCCGGGTCTTTGCTCGACGTGGATTCCTTGCCATAGAGGTGCTGGTCATGCGGCTGCTCTTCACTGTTGTCCTTGACCAGCGGATAAATTTCCTCGGCCATCATGCCTTCGTAGCCAATGTTATAAAGCGCGCCGGGCACAGCCGTCATCCCCTCCCTGATCAGGATCGGGTTAATGGCAAGGTCACAGGCAATATCCCAGCGCCCCCTGTCACGGTGTTCGCGCCGGGAGAAATGCGACAGGGCACAGTGCAGCACCTCATGGGCCAGGGCAAATTGTGTCTGCTCAACCGTGAGGCTGTCGATGTATTCAGGGTTGTAATAAAAGGCACGCGCATCGGTACCCATGGTTGCACACCACTCGGGGTCCGCCGCCTTCATCGGCATGCGCAGCACCAGGGCGCCCAGGAACGGCCGGTCGAGAATCAGCCGGGTCCGTGCCGCGGATAACTTGGTTTCGATTTCATCGGACATCACTGCTGCTCGATTATTGCCTCTCTTGGTTCCCATCCAAAAAGATAAACTCGCGCAAAGACGCAAAGACGCGAAGAAAAAAAACTTTGCCACAGAGGCTACAGAAAACAAAGAGGTTTCAAAAACAGCCATCAGTCCTGATCTTTGCGGCTTTGCGGCTTTGCGGCTTTGCGGCTTTGCGCGAGAAATTACAAAATTTACAGATAGAAACTCGTTTCGAAATCCTGCCATAAATCAGGCGTCGTACAACATCACATCCGCCACGATATTCGCCCACCTCGAAAACTGCGGCACGCTGAAGACGTCCTGCCCGATTGCACGGTACATGTCCGAAACCAGCATCACGCCCATTTCACGCTGCGGGAAGCTGCCGGCAAAATCCAGGATGTGTCCGTACAACTCGGCCGCGTTGCTTTCCTTGCGGGCTCCGATGGCCCGGCCCACCAGGGCCGCTGCTACGGCGTACTGCAAATCGGTCTCCTTTGGCACCCTCACCTTCTCGCCCCGCATGATGGCATCGATGTCCGGCAATTTATCGAGATTTTCAACAAAGGCGGACAACTCGATGCCGGCTGCCGGACCCACGCAGGCCTGCAAGGTACCTGTGAGCAGGCCCTGCAAATCACCGAATTTTTGCAGGGCACGGTGCGCAAATTCCCAGGAGCGTGGCGATGGAAAGGCCACCGGGTTATGCGCCGGGTCAAACTCAAACAACAGCTCCGGACGAAAACGCAAAAATCCTATGAGGCGTTCATCGATATTATTGGCATAGGCCCAGGCCACCCAGTCATCGAGGTTTACATCGACATCGAAATGAGAAAACCGGTTGGCCAGCGGCGCCGGCATGGTATAAGTCACACCGCGGTCACCCTGGCGATTGCCCGCTGCAAAAATCGCCCAGCCATCCGGGACTTCATAGGCACCGAGGCGACGATCGAGAATCAATTGATAGGCCGCCGCCGACACACTCGGCGGCACGGACGTGATCTCGTCCAGGAACAGGATACCCTGGTTCCCGTGTCGTTCCGCATTCGGCAGCATCGAGGGCACCGCCCATTCCACCTGCTCATCGACGCGGAACGGAATGCCGCGCAAGTCACTCGGTTCCATCTGGGACAGGCGGATATCGATCATCGGCATGCCATGCCGCTCGGCCACCTGCGCAACCATTTGTGATTTGCCGACGCCGGGCGGGCCCCACAGCATGACCGGTGTATGCTGGCCGTGCAGGGCCGCCTGGAATTCCCGTTCAAGCACGGTTAATAACTGGGCTGGTCGCATGATTGTCCCTTGATTTGACTCATCTGGTTAAATTTCTGATGGCGAATCTTACTGGCTTTAGCAGCGAAAATCAGTAAATACAGTCGTTTTGAAATCCCGTCATGCGACAAGAATAATGGGACATTTTGCAGGAGCGCCTTGCATGCGCGATGACTCACTTGCAAGTTTCCCCTATCGCGCCTGCAAGGCGCTCCTGCACTGGCAGTACAAAATAATACACCTTGGCCATTAGGAGACCATAGTGAAGAAACAATGCAAACATCACTGGCGTAGTGGCGCAACCTTGCCAGTCTCCAGGTAACCCAGGTAGTCCGCCAGGATGACCGGATGATCAAACACCAGGGGCGGTAATTCACGTGGATCTATCAGTTTCAGATTGAGGGCGTCATCCGCAGCGCCCGGCTCACCAGTCGCTTCGGCGATATACACCGCACTGGCCGTATGCCCCCTGGCATCCCGGCCTGGGTCGGAATAATTCCCCAGCAGCACTTTAAGGGTTACATCCAGCGAGGTCTCTTCCCGCGCCTCACGGACCGCCGCGCTCTCAAGGGATTCACCGACATCAACGAATCCTCCCGGCAAGGCCCAGCCATGCGGTGGATGTCTGCGTTCGATCAACACGATGGGGCGCCCGGGCCGGTCGCTCATCTCGATAATAATATCGACCGTTAACAGGGGTGTGACAGGCCGGTGCATCTAGCTCTCCTGCTGCTTGAATCGGTGGATCAGCCGCCGCGTCCTTTTATCAGGGCGGTGGCTCATCGGCCCTGCACCCTGCCCTTCAAGTTTATTCTGCTCATACAGGGCACGCCTTTTCAGCTGGCTTTCTCCGGATTCACTGTAAAGCGTGCGCGCCTCCACCGCCGGGCGGCGCTGCCTGGCTAGCTTCAGGACGACGATGGAGAAGGTGTAGGATCCCTTCTGTATGGTCAGCGCATCACCGGGACTCAACTGCCTGGCGGGCTTGACCCGTTCACCGTTGACGTGAACCACACCACCGTTAATCGCTGCCGTTGCCAGTGGACGGGTTTTATAGAAGCGCGCCGCCCACAGCCACTTGTCGGCACGCATGCACTCTTTTTCTGTTGAATCCCGGCTCATATTTCAAGACTCTAATAGAGCCGTACTATTTATGAAAGCTCTGTGTGCTCCGTGAATTCTGTGGCAGTGGTTTTGTAGTTTTTTCTTCGCGCCTTTGCGTCTTTGCGCGAGTTAGTCTTTTTTGGATGAAAACCAGTCAACCGGCCTGCTGCTCCTCGGCACCGGCCCGGGCGGCCTTCAGAAAGGTCTCAAAGGGCAGAGCACCGTTGAGACGATTCTTCTGGCTGAAAAACACGGTTGGCGTGGCCGTGACCTCAAGCTCGCGGGCGGCACCCTGGTAATCCTTCAGCCGCTGCTCGTAGCGCGAATCACTCCAGGCACGGGCGAGGATATCCTCCGGAACGCCGGCCTGACGTGCCAGTTCCTGCAGAACGTTCTGATCCCCGATATTCAGACCCTCGGTAAAGAAGGCCTCGAACAGGCGACGATGCAGGCGGTAGAAGACCCCAACGCCCGCTTCCCTGGCGGCTTCAGCCAGCAATAGTGACTTGTGCGAATTGGTGGTGAAATCGTGCGGACGGAACCGGATGCCATCTTCCCTTGCCATCGAGGAGAGGTTATCCATCATTTGCCGCCACAGGGGGCCGTCATACCCCAGGCAGGATGTGTGCATACCCTCTGCAGGTGTTTCCGGGTGGATCTCAAGGAAGCACCAGTTGATCTTCAGGTCAAAATACTCGCGCAGGCGCTCCAGGCGCACATCACCGACATAACAGAACGGGCAGATATAATCGGTAAAGACGGTGGCAAGCAGTGCGGGTTTACTGGTGCCTGTCATGTTCACCCCGGGAACGCTAGAGACTGCCTTCAAAAAACAAGCTCGCGCAAAGACGCAAAGGCGCGAAGAAAAATCAAAAACCTCTGACACAAAGCCCACGGGGGCTTCAAGAATAAATTTCTGTCTTGGGGTCTTGGCGTCTTTGCGCGAAACATTCCAGCATTAAATGGATGTTAATTACTTGACCATTTCCTGCAGCAAAGCGTTCAAGCGGTTTACAAAGGCCACCGGATCATCGAGCTGTCCGCCCTCGCTCAGCATGGCCTGGTCCAGCAGCACATTCGACCAGCTCGCAAACCGGGTTTCGTCTGACTCGTCCTTCAGGCGGCTGACCAGCGGGTGTGAAGGATTGATTTCCAGGTCGGGCTTGCTTGGCGGCACCTCGTGACCGGCCTGTTTCAGCATTTGCTGCATATGCACCGCCATATCATGCTCACCCATTACCAGGCAGGAGGGCGAATCCGTCAGGCGCTGGCTGACGCGCACCTCATTGACGCGCTCGCTGAGTGCGTCCTTCATGCGCTTGACGAGATCGGCATATTCGTCCTCGTTCTTTTTGGCGGCCTGCTTTTCTTCCTCGTCCGCCAGCTTGTCGAGGTCCAGCTCACCCTTGGCAATCGAAGCCAGTGGCTTGCCATCGAATTCGCTGAGGTGGGAAACCAGCCATTCGTCGACACGGTCCGACAGCAACAACACCTCAATGCCCTTGCGGCGGAAGATCTGCAGGTGCGGACTGTTTTTGGCCGCTGCAAAGCTGTCGGCGGTGATGAAGTAGATCTTTTCCTGGCCCTCTTTCATACGGCCGATGTAGTCCTCCAGTGAAACGGTCTGCTCTTCACTGTCGGCGAGCGTTGATGAAAAGCGCAGCAGTTTTGCGATGCGCTCCCTGTTGGCGTAATCCTCGCCCGGGCCTTCCTTCATCACCTTGCCGAATTGTTTCCAGAAGCCTGCGTAGGCCTCCTTGTCATCCTTCGCCATAGACTCCAGCAGTCCCAGCACCTTCTTGATCGAACCGGACTTGATGGTGTCGATCAGTTTATTGTGCTGCAGAATCTCGCGCGAGACGTTCAGTGGCAGGTCATCGGAATCCACCAGTCCGCGCACGAAGCGCAGGTAGTACGGCATCAACTGCTCCGCATCGTCCATGATGAACACGCGCCGCACATACAGCTTGATGCCATGACGGCTGTCACGGTCATATAAATCAAAGGGTGCGCGTGCCGGAATATAGAACAGGGTCTTGTAGGACTGGTTGCCCTCTACATGGCTGTGCACCCATCTCATCGGGTCTTCAAAGTCATGCGCAACATGCTTGTAGAACTCCTTGTATTCCTCTTCGGTTACATCATTGCGCGGACGTGTCCACAGTGCAGAGGCCTTGTTTACCGTCTCGTATTCCGGCGTTTTTTCCTCGCCTTCCCCGGCGGCGCCCTCGGCAAGCATCTCGATCGGCAGCGGGATATGGTCGGAATATTTATGGATGATATTGCGCAGGCGGAAACCATTGAGGAACTCATCCTCGCCCTCTCGCAGGTGCAGCACGACCTCGGTACCACGCATCTCTCTTGCTACCG
>Ga0210123_1000189_pt1 | contig 40700 bp, 39 predicted proteins | sample Muzzi_PWB_D2_FD_185535 | JGI IMG/M metagenome (GOLD analysis project Ga0210123, IMG submission 185535) | Wetland microbial communities from San Francisco Bay, California, USA, that impact long-term carbon sequestration - Muzzi_PWB_D2 (SPAdes) | ecosystem: Environmental > Aquatic > Marine >... | reverse complement strand
CATCGATCAATTCGCGCAAAGTCAGTTCCGGCTCACCTCGAATCACAAAATCGAGAGCCGGGTAGGTGTTCATCGTATTTAGCGTATTGGGGGTCACATGCGTCCCAAAAGCAATAGTTTTGGCCCCCTTGCTTTTTGCCAGAAAAATCCCATACATATCATTGGTCAGGGTCGGCGCGGTAACTTGAGTTAGATAATACTTGGCCTGTTTTTTCGATAGAATATCTTCAAATTCCTCCCAACTCATGCGGGTGGCGATAGCGTCAACAACTTCAACCTTATAATCTGGATGCAAGCAAGCCGCCATCGTTGCTAGCGATACTTGAGGCCAAAGCATATTTTCTCTTGAGCGCCGCCCCACCCGATGTTGGGACCGAATCCATATCCCGCCATCAGGCGCGGGTGGATTAACCAGCAAGACATCAACCGCATCCTCGCCTCTTTTGGCCTGGATTGGCTCTTTCATCAAGGCGCTAATATCCGGAAACTCAGCCGGTCGCAACTTTTTTATCTCTCGTGTTCCAAGATTTACCCATTTAGCTGCCATAATTGATTATTCTCCCTAATGATTTACAAATAAATTTAGCCCCTGGCTCGTTGCGAAACTCCAGTTTCGTAACGCCAATGTGGTGAAAACTCAGTTTCCGACCCACAGATATCCCCAAACTCCGGTTTGGGGACAAGGTGCTAAAGCCTCGACTCCTCCTGAAAACTGGCATGAGGCACAACTTGAGTTAAGTTACTACTGGGGGAGCCACTGCTTCGACAGGTTGGGATGCTTTGCTTCCTTTACCCTCTACTGAAACTAAGGTTTCTCCCAAATCTTCTTCGGCTCTGGCATCACGTTCACTCAGTTCGGCCAAAACAATAATCAACAACCAGGAGGTCAGCAATTGAAGCCCGGTTAAGACCATTACCGTACTCACAGCCGGAGCAAACCAGGGAGCAGCGCTGGTCGGTGAGGTCCAATTCTGCCAGACAGCCAACCCGTAAACAAGGCCACCGCCAATCATAGCGATCAACCCAAGCCAGCCAAAGTGAGATTCTAGGGGTGCTGAGAAAATAGGTCGTCCCAACAACCCTTGCCGAATGTGACGCTTGTGGAAAAGTGAGACAATATAGTTAAAGGCAGCACCGATAGCAAAAACATTGACCCCAGCCGAAGCCAGAACCAACCCGGCAAACAGATAAGCAAAAAAACCATCGGGCTTTGCTGTTCCGCCAAATATAACAGCCAGCAGCCCAACAAGCAAACCCAGACCAACCAACCCTAAGCCCGCTAACCCCATAATCCGAACGGGGTTGTAGGTTAGCGCCGTCATCAAGATTGTATTGAGAAAGCGAATGCCGTCGTGTACTACACTTAATTTAGAACGTCCCACCCGTTCCGAATAGGTTATGGGAACTTCCACCACGTTTATCTGCTCGTGCATGGCCCGGGTACTCATAACTGGCGTGAAGTTGAGGCCATCGGGCAAGGGGTAGAGGTGCGAGAGTATATCGCTACGCAACACCCGCTGGCCGCTGGCGCTATCGGTTACCCGGCGGTTGCTGATGATACTAACCAGGGTAGCAAAAATGGTATTGCCAATCCGGCGGACCAGCGGCATCTCGCTATCGGCCCCGGCCATACGTGAGCCAATAACCAAATCGGCCCCATCTTCCAGAATGGGTTGGCAAAGCCGGGGATAGGCTTCAGGGGGATAGGTGCCGTCAGCATCGAGAAAGGCCAGCAGATTGCCTTTTGCCTGGCGAAAGCCGGTCTTGATGGCTGCTCCATAATTTTGATTGACCGTATGGCGTACTAAGACCACCTCAGGATAACTCGCCACGATCTCGGCGGTTCGATCTTGAGAGGCGTCATCCACCACAATCAATTCCAAACCGGAAACCCCAACGTCAGCCAGCGGTTCTTTGATAGATAAGACTCGTTCGATGATGTCGGCGATACCGTTCTCTTCGTTGTAGGCCGGAATGATGACCGATAGGGTATTACTCATTGTTTTATCTCCTTGATGTTGGCAGTTTGCTCATCACGAAATTGCTCTAATTCTCCAAAAAACACGCCTGCTTCCTGGCGATGATTCTTTCCCAATTGGCGCCGGTCTTTGACGGGCTTGGCCGGGATACCAATGGCAATGCTATAAGGCGGAATATCGGTGGTAACTACCGCTCCCGCGCCGATAATGCTCCCCTTGCCAATTGTCACCCCATCTACCACCGTTACGCCTGCCCCAAGCCATACATCATCTTCAATCACAATCCCTTGAGCGGTGATACCTTGTTCGCGAATGGGGCGATCCGGGTCATCGTAAACGTGATTGACGGCTACAATTTTCACCATCGGCCCGGTGTAGACATCGTTGCCAATCGTTACCCCACCTTGACCCCGCACCACATTGAATTCGCCGATAAAACAATTTCGGCCAATGGTAATACCGGCCTGTGGCAAATTACGAAAATTAAAGACGTGCAGCATCGTGTGGTGCATAATGAAGGTATTCTCACCGATGGTGATACCGGCAGGCAGAGCGTGTAGATAAACCCCTTGATCTAAATAGACACTTTTGCCCAGACGGATATTGCCCGCATAGGCCAGACGCACTCCGGTTTCGATAGCCGGTATCCCCTCAAGTCTCATAATGAGGCGGTAGGCCAGCGCCCGTAAGCCAACGCCAATAATTGTCGGAATCCAGCTAACAGCGCCGATAACCAGTTGTTCCAGAATATATCGAGGCAAACTTGAGGCTTGCCCGGCTAAATAATACCGCAATTGCTCGAACATAATTTATGGAGTGACGTCCCATCCCTTTAGGGGAGATAGTTAGACCGGCCTTTATAGGAATGAGTGTACCAAGATTTTATGATAAAGGCGTAGGAACATTGTTAGAAAAAAGTTAGAATTGGAGGAGGGGGGAGGAAGTAAAATTATGGAATTAAGATGCTACTTGATTCTGATCAGTATAATGATGCACAGGTATCCTCAAGCACAAAGAATCAAACCTTCAAAAAACCAGAGTTGCCGTTTAGTTTACCCATCATATCTAAGACATCTCCCATATTCTGATGCTCATTAGTGGGGTCCCAATTTACATTACCCTCAATGATATATGGCCCCTTAGGTGTTATAGCCACATCCCACCCTATTGTTCGTAAGGGTAAAAACTTAAGGGCAACCTCTTTAAGCAAATTACACGTTTCGGGCCAAAAGGGAAGCTGGAATCCTTCTATGGTCAACCCTGTTTCGGGGTGCGAAAAAACGTTTTGTACGCCCGGCTCGTTTAGCCCTATCGTTACTGCCGGTTGTAAAGTACCATCATTCTGACAAATTTCCGCAGATACATTCTGTGCCGTTCCCGACCGGAAATTATCCACCACATCATTACCGACAATAATCTTTAATTTTGCATGCAAAATATGAACCTGTCCATGCCAATCAACAAAAGTGGTTGCTCTTATTGTTTGTAGAGAGGCGGTGTTACTAAAGCAAATTAAATCGGGATGATTCTTTAACCTCTCTTGAACCACAAAGCAATCAAATTGGGGGTCTAATACCATTCGATCATATAGCATCTCTGCCGTATATGACTTTTCAGCAACGTCAATGAAGGTTCCACCGGACCTGGTATAAACATTGACCCCTTTACCCAACCCCCCTTTAGAAGGTTTGATAACAAATTCGGCGGGGATGTCCTCTTCAAGAAATTTTTTCCAGTTGGCCCGGTCTCCAAGAACCACCCCGTTATACGACCAGCCCCCCATTCCCTTAAAAAATATGGCATATAACTGGGGGGTAGGAATTCCCAAAACAGTGCAATGGCTATAGAAAACACTTTTGTGCCTAACCGTAGGTCTGAATTCGTGAGGGTTAATGGCATTTTGAATCTTGACCAACCGTCTCTTACTGGTATATTGGGCAACTTCGCTCATGGGGAGGGCTGGATTATACAAGCCAAGCCTAAAAGCCTCTTTTGGAAAAAAAATCCCGTTACGATAGAGCCGAATGGCTCGTAAAACGATAGCGGGATAATCTTTGACACTATAAAGTTTTATAATCTCTTTTGTGGTTTTTGTAAGAGATTTGAGCCGAGCTGTGTTCATCACTTGTGCTCCCAGAGCCTCTTTCAGGTTTGATGCAATCTCTAATCACCCCTTTATTTTATCACAGAACTGTTCAGTTGAGTAAATGAAAAACCGGGTTGCTTTATCTGGAGGCCAGAATCACCCTGGAATTATGGGACGGTGTTTCCAAACTTGCTGAATCGAGCCAAGTTGTTTTACCTTTTCTTCGTGCTGAGCAACATTTAACTCTGCTTTGAGGATGTGACCAGTGGCTCCCATGAGGTTACGGGTAATGGTAAATTCTCTATTCATGGTGTGGAGGGCCGGCACAAGCTGCTGAAACCCTCGACCGGTTAAGACCAGAAACGATTGACACCCGGCCCGTTCCGCTGCTATAAGGTCGGACATGGCATCGCCGACCATATAAGAGTCGCTAAGGTCGATGTTCATCTCTTGGGCCACTTGCTGAAACATGCCAGGTTCCGGCTTGCGACACGAGCAGCCCTCGTCGGGCCGGTGAGGGCAATAGATAACCCGGTCAATTCTCCCCCCATAAGCGGCGACCTCGGCCACCATACGCTGATGAATCTCCTCTACGGTGCTGGCCGAGACCAAGCCCCGGTTAATCACCGCTTGATTAGTGACCACGATAATCGGCAAATCCAGGCGACTCAAGGCCGCCAGACTGGTTCTGGCTCCGGGTATAAAGCGAAATTCTCGCCAACTCTTTACATGATCGGACCGATTTTCACAAATGACGCCGTCTCGGTCTAGAAATATTGCTCGCATTGTATCTCTCCCATAGAAATTGGTTTCGGGTTCTGTGTTTTGGTTTCGTGTTTCACCCCAAAACACGAAACGCCAAACCCCAAACTCAGAAAAAAATGCAGGTCACGCTTGCAGCGTGACGGCTATCTACAATAATCAGTCTAACACCACTTAATGATAACCTCGTAGGAATAGTCTAGGAAAATGGTTAGAGTTGGGGGATACTATTCATCTGTCCAGGTATAGAACTGGTCACCCGGCTGGTACTGATAAAACCCTTTTGTGATAAATTAACAATGTAACAGCCAGTATTGGTATTTTACCAACGAACACCCATATGATTTGACCCAGTTTTCCCGACCCGCGACCACCGACCACGGACCGCTGACCGTCGAAATTGCTAACATCGATTCCTTTTTACAGCGGTCTACGGTCTGCCGTCTGCGGTCAGGTCGTCAAAATGTCAAATCTGGACGCCAGAAGGAGAAATAATGAAATATATCTTAGCTTTTATATTTTTTGGGTTGCTCTTGCTGGGAGCTTGTGCCGGTCCCGCCGCCAGCCCGCCGGTGCGAGAGGCAGAGAACTCGCCCGACATTACCGTTTTCAGAGCGCCTACCTGAGGCTGCTGTGGTGGCTGGGTTGAGTATATGGAACAGCATGGGTATACCGTCAGCGTAAGAGATGTACAAAATTTGGCGGCGGTCAAATCCCAATATCAAGTTCCGGCTCAACTTCAGTCTTGCCATACAGCCATCGTGGATGGCTACATTATTGAGGGCCACGTTCCTGTGGACGACATCAAGCGATTACTGGCCGAACGCCCGGATATTACCGGCCTGGCCGTACCGGGTATGCCGGTTGGCTCGCCCGGTATGGAGGTTGACGGCGCTGCCCCACAGCCCTTCGATGTGATCGCCTTTGATAAGTCTGGTAGAACCGCAATTTTCGCCAGCTACCCCTGACCCGAAGTTCTACCGTCATTAAGTTAAGCACACCTACTAGACTTCGGAAGTGAAAATCGAGGAGACAGCACGCCCTCGTGCGGCGACGAGCTCAGCACGTAGGCGTGCTTCACTCCTCTAACTTAGGTGAACTGTAGTTCCCCTATTTATTGGAGCCGAAGCTGCGCTTGACTCTCAAGAAAAGGCCTGACAGGTTTCCAAGGGGCTGGTTGATTGAGCCTAAAAATGCTCTGATTAGGCCCTTTCTATTGAATGGTTTGGCTAAAACCTGTTCAGTCTTTTGACGTAAAAATTTTAAGGTTGTTAAGGACGAATTCAAACCTCGGTGTGGTATACTGTAAATATCAAAAAAGCCGCTGCTTAGGTGTAAGTAACGGCAAATGTTAGCTTCTATCTCTAATAGCCGAAGGCATCCCTCAACTTCGATCAGGATTTTGCCTTTGGCTATTTGTTTTCTTAAGACTGTCTTAATTCGATAATAATAAAAAAGGGGAATACCACGTACCCGCAAAGTCCGCTTGGTATCCCCCGGTACAACACAGCCAACAGAGTTACCTCGATGCAATTTGCACGAGGGCGTCTTCTGTTTGCTATGCTCTTTTTATTTTACCAAAAGACCCTCAAGTGACAAAATTCACATACTTTATTTGACAAAGTGTTAAGGGGGTGATGCCTATGATTGTCTGAGCGCCAGTGCATAATGTCCAAAAAAGTCAAATTGGTGATGAACCAGCAGCAAGTTAATCAAGAACAGTGGTCAGAAACTAATCACAGAAAAGGAGAACAAAATGAGTGTAGCAATTTTTACCTGGGATCTCCCCTCAGGGGAAGGTATGAAAATCTATAAGGAAAAAACACAGGGCATTTTGTCGGCCATGCTGAAACCCGCTGGAGCTAAGGAAGTACGGGGTTATCGAAATCCATTGCAGACCTCCCCGCAGGTCATGGGGTACATTGAGTTTGACAGTCTGGCCTCATGGCAAGCATGGATGCAGTCAGAGGATTATAGCGCCTTCCTGACCTATCTGCGATCAGCGGGAGCTACAAATATATCGGTCCAGATCTGGGATACTTCACCCGTCGTTCCGGAACCGTTAAAACCTTAGAGACAGGGCAGGGCTAATTTGCGAGAAATGACAACGGATTTTTCAGCTCGTTATAAGGTTGAACCCTGTAACGGATATTCCACCGGCTTGAGTCGGCTTGGTATGGGATATATCCATACCCCTCAAAATCGAACCTCACCTTCTCCGCATCCGCAGGAGAAATCCGGTTGAATTGATTGGCTTTGCACCAGGAAAATCCTATAATATCGTTATCCCATTAATATGGAGAAGGTTACGATGTCATTAGTAGAGATAATTCCAGTTCTGCAAGCCTTACCACGGGCCGACAAACTGCGCCTCTTGCAATTCTTGGCCTTTGAATTAGCGCAAGAGGAAGGGGTTGGTTGGCTTGGCCCTGAAACAGCTTATCCGATTTGGACTCCGTATAACGCCTTTGAAGCCGCCGATACCTTGTTGCAAGCTCTGGAAGCGGAAAAAGATATAAATGGCAGTTGAAGCAAAACGGTTTAGTTATTCTACTGAGGCCGGGACAATATCAAGCAGCCTGCCTTATCTGCCATTGACCTTTAACTATCGTCACCAAACGGTGATAGCTTCGGGCTTATTAGATACAGGAGCAGCCATCAACGTGCTGCCTTATCATATTGGGATTGAGTTAGGAGCAAGTTGGGAAGAACAGACCAGACCGGTAAAATTGACGGGAAATTTGGCCCAACAGGAAGCAAGGGTGTTGATTGTGACGGGTACAGTGAGCAACTTTCCGGAGGTGCGGTTAGCATTCGCCTGGACGAAAAGCGAAGACACCCCGTTAATTTTAGGACAGGTGAATTTCTTCATGGAATTTGATGTCTGTTTTTACCGTTCTCAATCGGCTTTCGAAATCAAGCCCAAATCGCAAAGTTGAGTATCCCCCAAGAGGCTGGCTAACAAATGACTTGAGTCGGCCTGGTAAGAGATATATCCATACCCATCAGAAAGCCCTCATCCTACCGAGTGAGGGCTTTTACTTTTGCTCCCCCACTCGTAGGACATGTTCAAAGTGGTAGGGGCGAGGCCACTCGGCTTGATGCTCTCGGAACAAAAGGTGGCCTCTCCGAGTGGCCTCGCCCCTACGCCGCACGGCCTCTAGCTCGGACTTTGAACATACCGTGTCCCCCACCCAAAAACCCCTTGCCTCCCAACAAAAATTTTTGTACGATGGGTATAAGGGATGAGAATAGTGAAGGTATGTGAGCACATCAAGGCCAACGGCGAGCAGTGTCACGGACCGGCCATCTGGGGCTTAGAGCCGCCGCGCTGTGCCATGCACCGGCACGATGGGGGGCCTGAGGCCCGCCTTTTCAAAAAGGGCAATCAATATGGTCATCTTTACACCAAGCATGGCTTCAATCGGCGCTTATTTTCGGATTTTAGAAGCTTTGAGGAAAAAGCGGCGGATATTCTGTTGAAACATGAGCATCTCTCGACCTGTTTGGCTCATGAAACAGATGCCCTTCAGATACGGATTCTATTTGGAGTTTCGCTGCAGAACCTGGCCGCTTTGATCCATCTCCTGAAGCGATATCAGCAATGGACCGGAGAGCATCCCGACAGGCTATTGGAGAGAGCCAATGGCGAACCCAAGGCCAGATTGCGGGCCAAATTGGAGACTCTGCGCCGGAAGCTTGAAAGAGAAATAACAAAGAAAGGCTATAGTACAACAGATAAACGGTCGCCGCGCTACTGGTTGATTTATGATTTTATTATTGGCTATATCGAGCAGCATGGGGTCAGCCCAACAATCAGCGAGATTGGGGAGGCTTGCGATATTCCTTCTAAGGCGTCTGTCGCTTACTGGTTGGAGAAGTTGGAGGATGACGGGCTAATTGCGCGGCCTCGGCGCAGGGTTTGGCGGGGGATTAAACTGGGCGCTTTGCCATCTCGGCGGCCAGCCGGTTAGCCTCTTCATATTTCTCCGGCAGGCCAATATCGATTAAGGTCTCTTCAATCACATAACCGGCGATCTCGAGGCCGTTGGCCAGCATATTGGGGAAAACATCGTGTCCAAAATCATACATCTGCCCGGCCGGAATCGAATCCAGCACCTCCGGTTCCAAAACATAGATACCGGCATTGGCTAAATCGGAGAAAGCCTGGTCACGAGGCGGCTTTTCGGCAAAGCGAGTGATGAGTTGCTCGTCGTTCAACTCAACAATGCCTCGATTCCAGGGGTCGGGTACGCGATAAAGGCCCATTGTCGCCGGAGCGCCGCGCTGCCGGTGCAGGTCAATCATAGGATGCAGGTCGGCCTGGGTAAATAAATCCCCATAATAGACGATGAAGGTATCGTCAAAGAAATCCTCTACCCGCTTCACTCCCCCGGCTGAACCCAACAACGCTTCTTCGACAGAGTAACGCAAGCTAACCCCCCAATCACTGCCATCACCAAAATAGTCGATGACGGCCTGGGCAAGATGGTGCAGGTTAATCGCCACTTCGGTAATATCATGATTTCGGAGATAGATGAGGGTATGCTCCAGCAGGGGTTTATCGGCTACAGGAAGCATCGGTTTTGGCAGGTGGTTGGTGAGGGGTCGTAACCGCCGCCCCTCACCGGCAGCCAAAATCATCGCCTTCATTGGGTTAGTAGGCTCCGCGTTTTTTCAGCACCGCCGGGATCGTGAGCCACAGGAGGTACATGTCTAACCAGATGGAGTAGTTTCGGATGTAGTGCATATCCAGCTTAACGCGCTCATCGTAGCTTACATCGCTGCGTCCACTCACCTGCCACAGGCCGGTTATCCCTGGTTTGACCGTGCCAAGGTTCATCCCCCACTTACCGTAACGTTCGCGTTCCGGCTCGGTAATCATCCGAGGGCCGACCAGGCTCATTTGGCCTAACAGAACATTGATTAACTGCGGCAACTCATCGAGGCTTTTGTCACGCAGAAATTGGCCGACCCGGGTAATTCGGGGGTCGTCTTTGAGTTTATAGTTGGCTTGAAATTGATGGTGTAATTTTGCGTCTCGGGCTAACATGTCATCGGCATCAGCAATCATGCTGCGGAACTTAAAGGCATCAAAAGGTTTGCCCCCCACCCCTATCACCCGTCGCCGGTAGAAGATAGGCCCGGAAGAGTCAACCTTAACCGCAAGGGCAATGATGGCCATAACCGGTAAAGACATTAGCAATCCGGCCAGAGCGCCACATATATCCAGGATTCGCTTAAAAACCATGTCTCCCCCGGTCAGGCGTACTTTGTTGACACTCAATAGGGGGACATTGCCAAATTCCTGAACTTCGAGACCGGTGGTGATTAACTCGTACAAGCCTGATGATAAGCGGATGGGAATATTCGTAGTATCAAGGGTTTGAAAGAGGCCAAGCAGGTTTTTCCGTGATATAGCGGTAGCGGCGATGATAACCTCTTGGATATCGTGTTGATTTATCAAGGCTGTAACCGAGTCTACCGTACCCAGTACAGGCAAGCCCATGACCGAGTTATGGTTAGGCCCAAGGTTACTATCGGCAAAGCCTACAATCCGAATACCCGCTTTGGGGTTGCCCTGAAGTTGGTGAGCAATGGCTTGCCCCTCTTCGTTAGCCCCGACAATGAGAACGGGCGTCATAAAACGTCCCTTACCCCGAACATAGTGAACTCCCCGTCGAAATCCGAATCGACCCGCAATAACACCTGAACTGACTAACACCCATGATAGGATGAGCCAGGCCCGGGCAATGATAAAGTTGGGTTCAAAGAAGGTAAAGAGGATAATCATGACAACGCCAAGAGTACAGGCATTAAATATCCGGGCGTATTCGTGCATCCCCGCGAACAGATTCTTGAAATCATATAGGCCAAACAACCAAAAAATGACAACCCAGAGTGGCGCAAGAAGGAAAACCAGGTGTTGATAGAAATCAAGCGGTGAGGTCTCGTGTTGGTAAAACCAGGAAAGGCCAGCTTCAAACCGGATGGTATAGGCCAGCCAGAATCCCAGAAGAACCATAGCCAGGTCTACGGTAACAAGAGTGGTCATTAAGGAAAATCGTCTGGCCCAACGGGGGTTGATGGCTGTTCCAAAGGGACGGACCAATTGATCGGTTCTGGCTTGCATCATAGTCTCCTTACCCTCCTGTAAGCTACATGGTGCAAAAAGGGTGTTATAAATTACGAGTTATATAAGTGATTAAGAAGTAAAGTACGGCCTGTTTGAGGTTTGTACATTGTCAGTGTAACAACTTTTTATAAAAAACCCGTATAAACTTGATAGGAAATTAGTTAGAAATAGTGAGATTTTGCACGAATAATAAGGGGAATGAGAAGCACACCCTCCCCATTTGGGGCCGGGTTGAACAGTAACAATTACTGAACCACTATGGACCATCGGGGCAGATAGACAAAAAAAGAGAGCTTGTCGCTCTCGGGTAAGGAGGAGGTGTCTTTCGATGCTACTGAGTTGAGTCTTCGTGGTGAGCTTTCAATGGCTCACCACGAAGACCATAGGCTTTTTCAAGTTGCTGCGAGGGGTTGATAAACAGTAGACACCGATGACCTGCTTGCATCTCTTGAGGGTTGGGATGTTTGTTCTTTTCTTGGCTTGAGCAATCTATATCCAACACCCCATTCTGCGAGTAGATAGTAAGGTTTTTTGGGCTGGGCTTCAATTTTCTGACGCAGATAGTGAATGTATAACTTCAACGAGCCTAGATTGGTCTCCTTCTCCGTCCCCCAAACCTCACGAATGAGATCCTCGTGGGTAACAACCCGGCCCACTTTACCCAATAAGATGGAGAGGAGACGGAATTCGGTGCGGGTTAATTTTACAGGTTCTCCTCGTATCTCTACCCGATGATTCTCCAAATCAATCATCAGTTGCCCATCATCGTATGCTGGACGTTTTTTAGGAAGCTGCTGGCTATTGCGCCGCATCAACATTCGAATTTTAGCCAGCAAAATAGGGATTTCGACGGGTTTGGGTAAATAATCATCTGCCCCCATTTCCAGACACTTCACAATATTTCGCTCATCATTCCGGGGGCCAATAATCAAAATAGATTGAACACCTAACTCATGCAAGCGTCGACTGGTTTCAAAACCATCCATTTGAGGCATAATCAAATCTAAGATGACCAGGTCTAAAAAGTGATTGCGAGCAACATCTAAACCCGCTTGTCCACTCTGGGCTGTAAACACCTGATATCCTTCTCCGCGAAGGGGAGGTTCTAGTGATTGAAGGACCTTTTTATTGTCATCGATAATCAGAATTCTCACCATTGATTTTTCTCCCCCTCCAGAATGGGCATGGAAAAGCTAAATTTTGAGCCGCGTTCAGCTTGGCTTTCGGCCCATATCCGGCCATTTTGTAACTCAACAAATTGCTTGGTTGTATAAAGCCCCAGTTGATAGGTCGATGGCATTTTGCCATCTTCACCACCCACAGGATAAAACTGCAAAAAGGCTTTATCTAACAATTTGGCCGGAATGGGTTCACCATCATCAATGATGGTAACGATCACCTCAGAGCCATCTTGCTCCAACTTAACCGTAATATGCCCACCATTCGGGCAACGTCTCACGGCGCTAAGCAGGAGATTTAGTAAAATTAACTCGGTTTTAGTTGGGTCAATCGTCACCATAGGTAGCGAATCATCGGGCTGGTGACAATCAAATGCATGGTGCGGCTGTTCATAGCGAACTAAATTTAAGACGCGCTCAATGAGGGGCTGAAGGGCTATGGTTTCGGCATTAGCCTGCATCCCTTCAGTTTCTAAACGCAGCATCTTTAGCAATTCATTGACAAAGCTCTTTAGGCGCTGATTCTGTTTTCGCATTCTACTCAACATCTCTTGTTGCTCGTCAGCATCTAACTTCACATTCATCAACAAGTTAATTGAGGTCTGAATGATACTGAGCGGGGTACGCAACAGATGCGAGGCCATATCGGCAAATTCAAATTGCAGATAGGTACTCCTCCCCTGCTCAGGTGTGGCTTGTGAAAAACTACAAATAGCGCCTACCGTCTGATCTTTATGAACAACCGGCGATATCTTGCCTGTAACCAAAATAGGCTGAGCCTCTTTAGTCGCCAACAAGAGACCTTTGGCAAAAGAAACCGGATGTTGTTTTTCTATAGCCTGGCTAAGGAGTTCGCTTAGCTCACAGGATGAGCCATCACCGGGAGATACCAGATCACAGACAAAGCGCCCCACCACCTGAACCGACGACCACCCTAATATTTCGCCAGCCATCTCATTTTGAGCCACAAGACACAGATCTTTATCGATTAACCAGACCGCACTATCTACCACCTCCATGAGCCTTCCCAAATACTCAAGAGGGTGGTCAATTTCGAGCTGTGTTGGTAATGATCTTGTATCGGGTTCAACCATGAGCATGCTTTCTATAGACACCTCCGGCTACCACCTCATTATCAAAGATATGCGTTTACATCAGCAAAAGTCATCAATTTCGCTTTGCAAAAAGATTTACCGAGAACAATTTACGATTTTGGGTTTACGATTAATGCTATCTGTTCAAACCAAATCGCAAATCGGTACAGAGCCTACGACCATAAGTTTAACAGTATTTAATAAAAAGGTTGTGTGAAAACAATAAGAAAATAGTTAGAAATGTGGAGGGGTAATTATGAATAGTGAATTGTGAATAGCTAATGATTAATGGGGGCTTTACAGATAGCTCACTTTTAGGATGATATTGTAGGCAAACAAGCTTTTGAGTATGAAGATGATTAAAATTCTTTTTTCATTAATTTGTTGACGATGATGTAAAAACGTTTTATACTATCAGTAAAATAATTAGACAAAATAGGAAAAGTCTTAATGGATAAAATCGAACTTCAGGAAATCCCGCTTGATGCTATTATTCCTGACCCCAACCAACCTCGAAATCTAAGGTATTCATTGGATGAACTGATTGAAAAAGCAAAATCCGACGATCACCTTGCCCAAGGTATTTTGGATAAGCTTTCCGAATTGGCTACCTCAATTTTAGAATCGGGGTTACAACAACCCATTACAGTGTACCCCTCCGAGAAGGATGGAAAGTTCATCATCTACGATGGTCATCGTAGATGGTTGGCTGCTCAGCTTATCCGACGGCAAGGTCTTAGAAATGGGACGATTACATGCTACATACGCTCCACTCCTAAGTCGGATTACGACACTCTGCTAGGTCAACTCGATGCCAACATTCAACGAGAGGGCTTCAATATCTTTGAGTTGGCTCGGAGCTTACAACAAGTACATAAGAACTTCAAAAAAGATGGCGGAGTTGTAAGAATAATACGTGAGGATGGGAGTATCAAGACGATAGAGTTGGGCATTAATGAACCTGACGACATCATCTGGAATGCAATCGAGAAAAAGATGGGTATCAGCCGCTCACGACGATACCAAATTCAGGCGGTATTAAAACTTTCACCTCATATCCAACGCATTGCAGAGGAAACAACTCTACCTGAAAGCCGATTACGATACATCATCCCTTTGAAGGATGAACAGATACAAGAAACCATTATTCGGGAGATTGTCGAGAAGAACCTCTCCAACGCAGATATCAAGAAAAGAATCAAAGAGTTACAAGAGGCATCTGTTACACCACCTGACCCCGCCATGCCCAAACCCATGCGAATCAAAAGCGCCATCAACCCTATCAGTAGATTGGTGAAAGAAATGGAGGCAGTTAGGAATATCCCCAATGCTCTTAGCGCGAAAGACCCAAGAACAGTTGAGACCTATAGAAAGTTGATTCCTGAGTTGAGGTCAGCGATTGAGGATTTGGAAGTAGTATTGACAAAACTGGAGTTTTTAGAAGAGAAGTGATTATACTAAAGTATAATACAAAAGTGCAATACAAAAGTGTAATACAAGGAAGTTATCCAACCTGTAGAAAAGTTATCGAACCTACACGGTTATGCTAAAAAATAGCTGCTATCAATTGCTATGTTTTCCCCACAGGTATGGGGAAGGGGCAGAGCAACTGACTCTTAATCAGTGGGTGGGCCATTTTCCCACAGGTGTGGGGAGGAAGCTATCTATGCAGTATCACCAGGGGTGTATGTATATCATACTACATAGTTGGGTTTTTGCGTTTTCCCCACAGGCGTGGGAAAGGATGGAAAGTATTGACAAATAACCAGAAGGGTGTATAAGTTTTCCCCACAGGCGTGGGAAAGGATGGGCTGTGTGATGGCTGTGCCAAGGCTGTGTTAGTGAGCATGGTTACTATAATATCACGTATACGTGATACAAGTTTTTAATGTTGCCACCTTGACAACATTAAAAACGTTTTCCTACAGGTGCGGGGAAGGGTGGAATTCACCCCAAAACTATTGACAACCGACTACATTTTTTCCACAAATGGGGGGAAATGGATTTATCAAATAAATCAAATGTCTTCACGGGCGTGGGGAAGAGAGGTTAATTGTAAATACATTATAGCCGATTTTACCTTTTAAGCGTAACGAAAAACTTCGTATTATACTTTGACATATTACAATATTTTAGCTATAATTCAAAATAGAAGAATAAAAAAACCGCGAGCTAGCTTTGGTAGGGCCTCTCGCGGATTTCCGGTGATGTATGAGTTAGCTTTGCAGGGCCTCTCATCTCTCACCAAGTATAGTTATTTATACTATTGTACCATAAAACTTCCTCGATACCAATTTGGCGTTGAGAAAAAGGCCCTGCTGATTATTCATTCGCGGGCCATTTTATTTTAAATGGCCTGCACTAGATCAAAAGTAAGGGTTTTTAGACTATGCCAACAAATCTAGTACCTAATCCTAGACAGCCCGATCAATCAGACGATGAAGATAGACCGGCGGTTCAGCACATCCCCAATTGGTTGATGTTTCTCCTCATTATTTGGGTTGCTGGCCGGCCGCAACGCCCGCCTGAAATTACTTTGTTAAAACAGATGATTTGGGCGGTGATGATAGTGTTGGTTGTCCTAATCCTAGCCACATTGGGTGGGGCTGACCAAGTAGCAAATGTCGTGAAACATTTGCCTTTCATCCCATAATGTGAATACCACCAAGCCCAGCGAACTCTGCGCCAATGCGCTTTTGTATCTTTTTAGCCGAAACGGTAGCCGACGCCCCACTCGTTGTAGATGAGACCGGGGCTGGAAGGATCGTTTTCGAGCTTGCGGCGGAGGTAGCTGATATAGAGACGGAGATAATCTATTTCGCCAATGTATTCCGGCCCCCAAACTTGGGTCAGGAGGAAGTCGTGGGGGAGAACCCGGCCCTTATGGCGGGCCAGAACAGACAGGAGTTTAAACTCGGTTGGGCTGAGATCGACCCGTACACCATCGACGGTAACTTCGTGTTTATCGAAGTCGATGATGAGGTTATCCTGGGTGATGATGGGTTTTTGCTTACGGGTAGCCACATTGGAACGTGAGGCGCGTCGCAAGACGGTACGGATACGGGCGGCCAATTCTTCGGTGGTCACAGTTTTGACGATATAGTCATCGGCCCCTAAATCTAAGCCCTTGATGACGCTCTCTTGAGAATCGACGGCGGTGAGCATGATAACAGGAACATCGCACATCTCTTTGAACCGTTTACAGGTATCCCAACCGTCCATGTCAGGCATCATAACATCGAGCAAAATCACATCCGGTTGAAGGCTATAGGCTTTTTTGAGGCCATCAATACCATTATGGGCCAAATCTACCTCAAACCCCAAATTGGTCAGGGTTAGCTCAAACATTTGGCACAGTTCAACGTCATCATCAACCAATAATATCGTGGTACTCATATCGACTTCCAATCTCCTCTCTCTCGGGGAGGCAAATAATTATCCTTATCCAAACTATATCTAAGACGAGGCATATCCCTGGGGATGCGCTTGGAACCAACGCCAGGCATCGCTTATGATGGTCTCTAAGTCAGAGTGTTGTGGTTGCCAGCCTAATTCCTGTTTAAGGGTCTCGGCTGAAGCAATGAGAATCGCCGGGTCGCCGGGCCGGCGCGGGCCAAAATCCGAAGGGATGGGATGACCGGTTATTTTTCGAGCCGCCTGAACCACCTCGAGATTACTATAGCCTTGACCATTCCCTAAATTATAAGTCATTTTGGGGCGATTTTGCAAGGCTTGCAGGGCTAAAATATGGGCCTGGGCCAAATCGAGAACGTGAATGTAATCCCGAACACAGGTACCATCGGGGGTGGGGTAATCGTTACCAAAGAGGGTGATTTTGTCTCGTTTGCCCTGGGCAACCTCTAGCACTAAAGGGATAAGATGAGTCTCTGGATCGTGGTCCTCGCCGCGAACAGGTGACGCTCCGGCGGCATTAAAATAGCGAAGGGCCGCATATCTTAGACCTTTTGTTTTATTAAGCCAGTATAGCATTCGCTCCAAAATAAATTTTGATTCCCCATAGGGGCTGCCGGGTACGATTCGTTCTTTTTCCGAAATGGGCATCTGTTCCGGCTCATCGAAGAGATTTGCGGTTGAAGAGAGAATAAAACGTTCGACACCAGAGTCGATGGCTGCCCGCAAGAGATTCAGGCCGTTGGTGATATTATCGCCCAAATACTTAAAGGGGTGCGTCCCCGATTCGCCCACCAGGGTATAGGAGGCAAAGTGCATGATGGCATCAATCTGGTACTGGTCAAAAGTTTTAGCCAAGGTGTTGGCATCGGCCAGGTCGCCAATAACCAGTGTGGCGTCGGGATGAACCGCTTCTTTGTGGCCTTGATAGAGATTGTCGTAAACAATCACCGTGTCGCCGGTTGTTTCTACAAGCTGTTCCACCACAATGCTGCCGATATAACCCGCCCCACCAGTTACAAGAATGTTCATAAAGGTTTTATACCATCCTTAATAAGATTAATAAAGTTTATCCGCAGGACTATGGGTTTGTCAAGTCCCCTTCGGAAAAGGGAGACCAAACCCGCAGTACCTCTGCACCGGGCCAACGCCCTTGACCATACTTTCCCCAGGCAATTAACTTGGTGGGGGTAATCTCAATAATTGTGTCATAGTCGGCGTCGGTGCTGATATCCCAATCGTACTTGGCTTTGAATAAGGGCTGCAACTGCTGCTCCATCGCTCCGGTGGAGGTGGCCCAGCCCTCGATGATGATGGCGTCAATCGGGTCTGGATGGGTAATCACGACGCCTGGATTGTTTAGAATATTCGCTGTCTTGACGGCGCTGGAAAGGGTGACGACATAGGCCCGGCCCCGATACCAAATATGCCAAATGGGGGCACTATGAGCACGACCATCGGGACGGACAGTATTGAGCCAACTGCATTGAGATTCAGCGAAACGCTGCACCAACGTTTGCAGGGTGGGGTCAATTGTAGATTGGCCGTCTATAGTTTCCTCGTCCGATAAAGCGGCTTCGTATTCTTTTGGGCGTTGCAGCCAATCCCCATGAGGGATACGCGGTTTACCCAGCGTTAAGCCCTCCGGAGCCCAGTAAATCCAGGCTTCGATTGAACTACTCTGAGTATCGTGGGTGAGGACCTTGGCCCGACGAAAGAAGGTCGGGTGGCCCTCGATGCGGTCCATAATGGTTAGAGCCTGTGATTGAACGGTGAGCAAGTCCCCATGTAGGACGTTGTCTCCGGGTCTGGCAGCCGGGTAAGCACCCAGGTCATACAAATCCGCCTCTAATACACGAGCAGGGGCCACGGTTTGAATGTACGGCGCTATATGAGGATAGTAGCGTGTGTCGTCTTCTGGGGTATCCGGCTTGGGAGGCCGTAAGGTTCCGTAAACAAAAACATATTCTATATTTGATGAGGGACGCAGGGTCCCTCCTTCGGCAAAAACGTGTTCTATATCTGCCATTGTTCTTGGATATTAGTAATTGAGTATTTAATAAGAATCCATTTTAGATTTGACCTTCTCCAGATGTAGCGGTGAGACAAAATGCTTGTCTTCAGACGAGCGCATGAATAATCGCACTGGGAGTTGTATGGCCCGGTCGCTAGACCAGGGAGCTTCGGGAGCCATGGTCAACCCGGCCAATATGCGCAGGACCGTATCATAATTCACCCGCCAGCCAGCAAAATCACGCCAGGCCTGGTCAATATCTGATACTAGGGGGACGCCAACACTTTCCAATTCGTCACAGACGGCATCAAATTCGGCCCGGGTGACGCTGATGGGGTCATCGGGCTTGGAGTTGGTGTTATAAGGCAAGCCAAAGAAATCGACGATACTCTGCAGGGCCAGATAGCCGGAGCGGATACACAGGTCGGCGTGAGGGTCGCGGGGGATATCTAAGGTTGAAGCGGTCAGGGCGGCAGCATCTAACACAGTTCCGGCGGCGACAACCCACGATTGCCCGGTATGCGGCGAACGAAAAAAGACCAGATGAATCAGCGAGGTGTGGGTCTGTTCCAAATTTACAAACCATTTCTCCCATTTGGGCCAGACCTCACTGAGATACTCTAACCCCCGAATCCGGTGCATGCGGCTAATCATCTCGACGGCTGAGGGCGGATTACCGGCCCGAATTTCAAGCATGGTGACGGCTGCCTCGCGCTCGGTAAAGGCAGTGAACATGGTGGGCAAATAGGCAATCAGTAAGGCCACCATCCCTAAACCAATTGTAGCCTCGGAGAAGGCTAAGACCATTTGGACCAGATTATGGACCGGAGCAAAGCCCAGAGTAAGCAACGAGGAGCCACTAAGCCAAAAAGCCTCGTATAAAGGCCGGACGCCAACCGCCCAAAACATGGCGGTGTAGCCTAAAGTAATACAGGCCAGCCAGGTGACGGGCAGCGTCAACAAGGACACCGGCGAGAAAAACGCCATCACCCGATCACGTTCGGGGTAGGCACTGGCCCAGCGCAAGCGTAATTGAAAGAGCCGGAATAGGGCTTGGGAAACCAGACGGGTTAAAAAGACATTATCACTGCGTGGTAACACAAAAGACCGGATGGCAGAGGATAGAGTCCAAAAGACGAATGTGGCCCCTAGAATAAAGACAATTACCCGAACAACTATTCCCATATTAGGCTTTTGAATTTTCCTGCATCTTGGCGAAATCCTCGTCACTGACCAGAGTGACTACCCGAAAGGCTTCAGCGTAGGCCATCTCTTTACCTTTGGCAATTTCGGCAGCCCAGTCCCGCATTCTTGGTTCTGGGTCCCAATCTTGCATTTGGCTGGTATGCTTTTTGAGAGCCTCTATTTTTAGATCGATGGTATCGCTGATGTTAACAAATATATCCGCTGCCTGCCAGGATGTAACATAAACCTTACGAACTTTGTGAGCAGTTATCCCCTCTTCGACCAGTTCTTCGAAGAGGTTAGGTTGTCCAGCAGCGGGAAAAACCGCATCAAGCGCAGCCCCAGAGGCCGCCCGGTGATCGGGATGATTGATATAATCCGAGCGTGCCCAGACGATGGTCGGATCTCCGGTGATAACAACCTCAGGCTTAAAGCGCCTGATTTCGCGCACCAGACGTTTTCGTAACTCCATGGTGTTTTCCAGCATGCCATCAGGCTCTCGCAAAAAAATCACCTCCTTGACCCCCACAGCATCTGCGGCGGCTAACTGTTCCGCCTCTCGAATTTTGGCGGCTTTGGCTTTGGTCATACCCGGCTCGGCAATACCAACATCGCCGCTGGTACAGAGGACATAAGACACTTCGGCTCCCTCTTTTATCCACCGGGCGACGGTTCCAGCACAAGCAAACTCAATATCGTCGGGATGGGCCACAATGACCATCGCTTTTTGGGGGGCATAGAATCCGTTGTTCATAAATTAATTTCTCCTAATTATAGTTCTTCAAAGCGGTTTTGCTCAACATTCTTTCTGGCTTTGTCAGGGTTAAAGATGCGCCCATTCATGGCAATATAAACCCCACTTGGCAAGAGTTGAACCGCAGCAATAGCATAGCCAATATTAAAAAAGGCGTCGGTTAGTCTTATTTTGGCTGGTTGCATCGAACCTGTCAAAACCATAACCTTATTGCGAATTTTTTGCAACTCCCTGGCGGTTGTAATCATCCTATCGGTGCCGTGAGTGATGAGGAATCGCTCACACTCGTCAGCTTCTATAGTTTCGCAAATAAGGCGACGATCCTCATCGGTCATATCGAGGCTATCTTTCCGCAAAAGTGGCTGCACTTCGTAGTCAAGCGTTACATTGGCCTCTCTTAAGACCTCGGCGATTTGAGGCTCGCCAACCTGAAATTGGCTTTTTTGATCGAAGTAGATTTTGTCGATTGTACCGCCGGTGGTGATGATTTTGATTTCCATCAGAACCTGCTGTCGATTTTGGATTTAAACAAAGGTGGTTATCTTTCGATTGTTGACAATTGATTTAGTTGCACATACAATAGTTGTACAAACAAGTATCTTACTTGAAACTGGGTTTGGTGTCAATCTGACGGATGACGAATGACGGCTGACGGATGTAAAGATTTTCTGGTTCCCATGCTGAGCGTAGGAACCAGAATAATTAGAAATTAGAGATTAGATGTCCGCAGAATCAAAACTTGATGACAAAAGAATGGCGGTGTGGGAGGCTTTTCTGCGAACCTACACCACAATCATCCCCCTGCTTGAGTGCGAGATGCGAGAGGCACAGGATCTGTCGCTGATATGGTACAACGTTTTGAGCCACTTGAGCCACGATTCCAGGGGAGGGCTACGCTTGCAGGAGTTGGCTGAGGCGATTGGCTTGAGCCAAAGCGGCCTGACCCGCCTGCTGGACCGCATGGCTGAGGCCGGGTTAGTAGCACGAAAGCCATGCCTGGATGACCGGCGGGGAGCCTATGCGGTCATTACGCCGGAGGGTCAGGCAGCGCTGGAACAGGCTACGCCCATCTACCGGCGGGGCATTGAGGCGCATTTTTTGTGCCATTTGCGCGATAAGGATGTTGCGGCGTTGTACGAGGCTTTTTGTCGGGTGTTGGAAGAGCGGGAAGCCTTGTGACCTTCTCAATCATCAAACTCGACGATAACAATTCGCTCAAAACGACCGCCAAAGGATGAAAATCAATGCAGCCCAATTTCAATTTCCAACGATATACAAATATTCCATTTCCAGAGAGAAAATATCTCCCAGGAGAAAGTATACATCCCTCAAAACATCCGGAGGGTTCCCATATTCCAGAAGTCCCGTCAGATATGACAACATTTGATATTGATACCTGGCGTCATTCTCAACCATATCTTTATGCCATAGATTTGTTTAATTTTGGCTATTGGTGGGAAGCACACGAGGTCTTGGAGGATTTGTGGGTTCAGATCGGAAAAACCACTGTGATCGCCAAATTCATTCAGGGCATCATTCAAATTTCAGCGGCTCTTCTCAAGGATTCGCAATCAGTTGCGGTTGGCGCCTCTCGACTTGTGGCAAGAGGTTTACCAAAACTTCGCTTACGATCCGGGATATTTCTTGGCGTCAATGTGGAGGATTTTGGACGGGACGTGGAAAGATATTTCGCCGGAGAACGCTCCTTGCCGCCACAAATTATGCTACGGGGTCTAAAAGTTTAGTCAACTCAGATGGTCACGCTAAAAGCGGTGACCCACTCCCTACTCCTTACTCTCTCCTCCCAACTCAGGTCAAGCAGCCCCAATCAAACCCTTGAATATCTCCGCCAGCTTCTGGGGGTTATGCCTGAGTCGTTCCAATTCAGGGGTGACGGAATATATCTCATCGACGACAACCTTGACTCCCTCCGCCTCGATAACGGCCAACTGGTCCGGGGTCCATTCCAGAAAATAGGAGTGCTCCTGGGCGTAACGGTCAAAAACCTTGCGATGCTTCTGCTTAAACTCGCGCTGCGGGGCGGAAGGCACGATAAATATATCAAATGGCCGGGTCAACCCTGTATAGTGCTTAAAAAATTGAAAATAATCTTGGGGGGTAAATCTATGGGTCTGGTTTCGGGTGGAGACAAGGTTGGAAACGCAAATCTTCCTGGCCGATGATAGCTTTAGAGCCGTCTTAATCCCCCGCGGCATGAAATTGGCGATGACTGAACCGTATAAACTGCCCGGCGAGTATATGATATGGGTGGCTTTCTTGATGGCTCTCGTGGCCTCTTCGGTTGCCCGGACCACGGGGTCAATCCAGACTTGATCGACCATGTCTCTGGACATGGAGTAGTTATCAAGCGCATTTTCGCCTTTATGGGTAACACCAGACTGGGTGAGAAAATATATATTGGTCGGTTTTAAGGTGACGGGAATGGCTTGCCCAGCCATTTGCATGCCCAGCAATCTCTCCAAGAGCTTTTGCACCTCAAGAAAATCATTATGATATTTTTCGAGCAGTCCATAGTAAATGGTATAGCCCAGATTTCTGTTTCGACCATCGGTATAATCAATTAACTCTCTAAAGGCATCGATATTACTCCTGCTCAAATGATGCTCGTGGGCCGGTATTAAGGCGATTAGGTTTCTCCATAAATCACTCACCGAAATCACCTGGTCGCGCTCATCGGTTCGCACCCAGCCTGTTCGTCCACCTGTGTCCATGGCGGCACAGATGGCCTTGATATCTTCAAATCCGGCTAATATCAAACTCTCCAACACCACCGGCGACCCGGTTCCCCCACCAATAGTGACAATATTCAAATCATTCATCTAATTTCCTCATAAAAATCCTCGCAACTCTGGTTTTGCTCTTTCACTACCACAAGTTAAAGATGCCCTATTATACACTTAACCCTGTTTGTGAAATATTTTTGTAGACCTGAAACAAAAAGTATGCTCATAAGTATCTTTTTCTAGTTGCGTTTAAGTCAAAGTGATGTAACATAGAGGATAGAGCAGCCAAACTATAGTTTGACACCCCTGATATACAAAACATCTACACGAAGGAGCGAGAGATGAGTGAACAAAGAGAATTTAAAGTTGCAACCTTTAATACGCTCAACCTAGCTTTAGCCGGGGAGAAGTATTACAACCGTAGCTACTCAAAGGATCAGTACGACAAGAAAGTACAATGGCTTGCCGGACAACTCAACCGGATGGAAGCGGATATTGTAGGCTTCCAGGAGGTTTTCCATGTGGCTGCCTTGCAGGAAGTGGTGGAAGCAACCGGCCAATATGATGGGGCCAACGTTGTCGTAGGTGAGCGCCGTGGTCAAGGCCCGGCGGTGGCGATAGTATCTCGGTTTCCGATTCTGGACCATGATATTATCCCCGATTTTCCTGAAGGAGCACAACTGGAAATTGATGACATCGACGTTCCTATCCACAATTTTTCCCGGCCAATCCTAAAGGTAAGATTACGGCTTAGCGATGAACTGATTGTTCTTGTTTTTGCAGTCCATCTGAAATCCAAGCGACCCAAGATGAGGGATGATGTCAACCCCCATGATCCGCGAGAGCGGGCCAAGGGGGAAGCCCGCTCGTTGATGATTCGGGCGGCAGAAACCACTGCCCTACGCCATCTACTGCTTGATGCCTTAGAGGGAACCAATCACCCGGTCATTGTTATGGGCGATCTCAACGATGATGGTGGCGCGGTGACGAGCAAAATCTTGGTCGGTACGGAGCCGTGGCGCAATCTTCCCTTGAAGGAAAAGCAACGCCTTTGGGATGTGCATTTATACAACGTCAAGGATATTCAAGCCCGGCAAAGTTATCGGGATGTTTACTATACCCATCTGCACAACGGCCATTATGATAGCTTAGACCATATTCTGGTCAGCCAGGAATTTGTTCGCCAGAATCCAAAGCGTTTGGGGTATGTGGAGTACGTGAAGGTTTACAACGACCATTTGATTGATGAAACGTTGAGCAATGATCGGGTGGCACAATGGGAATCTGATCATGGCCAAGTATCCGCGACGATCCATCTTGAAAAGGGAATTCCGGGGGTGTGGTAGGCATTCGAGTTAGCTTTTGACAGAGGCGTTATTGCAGGAATCAAAAAGCCGGGTGCAAGTCACCCGGCTTTTTTAAAGGAGGAGAAGAAAGTTTATTCCCTGGTTTTGGACGGTGTAGAGTCTACTGCCATTAATCTAGATGCCTTGGTTTGATCTACATAGATTAGGCAGCAGGCCCCCACCGATTTGTGGTCATTAGTATAGCTATTGTTGCCCATCTTAACTCTACGCTTCAAATACGCTTACATACCGCCAAGTGTACGCTCCCCTAACAGCGCGTATGGTTAGCTGAAAAATGGGTCATCCTATACAAAGTGTCAAAGTGCCAGATATCAAGTGTCAAGTAATTATTTTCGCTGTCCGCCAGCATCTCCTTGAGATTGTGTCACATCCTTCTAATAAAATGTCTACACGAAATACAGTATCTTTGAGATAACTGCTGTCTATTCTCAATTTTGTTTCAGGCTGTTCTCCATCTCATATGCGCCGATAAGTTACCCTGATTATTTAGAACCATTACTATCCATTACAATAATAATTGCTATTTTACATAATATCCATATAATCCTTAATAATGCTTATCTTTAAGACGTTTTTATTGGGATAACTCATGGGTATCATCGCAATCTCAAACCAAAAAGGCGGGGTGGGCAAATCGACCATCGCGGTCAATCTGGCCGGCGCATTAGCCCGAGGCTTAGGAAATAATGAAGCTAGCTCTAAAACGCCCCAGGTGCTGTTGGTTGATGCTGACCCCCAAGCTAATGCCACCGCCGTTTTTTTGACCGCAAAATTCACCTTAGGCCCCATCGAGAATACCACCACCACTTACGAAGTGGTGGTCCACGACTCTCCCGCCCGTAGCGCCATCCAAACCATCGACCTGGTGGCTAATGGTGATTATCCGGCAGCCACACTCGACTTATTACCCTCTCATATCCGTCTGGCCCGGGCCGAGTTGGAGTTAATAGGCGTTCTGCGTCGAGAAGACCGTCTGGCCGATTCGCTGAAGGCCATAAAAGGGGAGTACGATTTCATTATTATTGACTGTCCCCCATCTCTTGGTTTACTGACCCTGAACGGTCTAATGGCTGCGAATCAGGTGCTAATTCCCGTTGAGCCGGGATATTTCCCGCTGATAGGACTAGGGCTGCTACAGGATACGATTACCAGTGTAGCCAAGATTAATCACCTAACCGTATTAGGGGTGATACCGACCATGGTCAGCCGAACAATTGAAACACGAGAGACGGTAGAGGCCCTGGAACAGGTATTTGGCGATAAAATTCTACCAGCAATTCCCAGCCGTGTGGCTATTCGCAATGCCCATGCGGCTCAAACCGATATTTTTGGCTATGAGAGCAGCGAAGCCTCAGAAGCCTTTGCTGCTCTGGCCAGGGAGGTGGTAGCTCGTGGCTAAAAAGAAGCCATCCCTCAGTAGCTCAGTTGTCCCTTTTATGAGTGTAGAGCGGCAGGCTCAAATAGATTCTGAAGAAAGCGAGGGGCTTTCGACACTTCCATTAGACTCTATCTTGCCCGATTCCGGCCAACCTCGTCGCCTGCTCCCAGATGATTTGGCCGAAGCCGTCGCCGCCAATACCCTGTCACGGATTGAGGCGCTACAAGCATGGATTCAGCGGGCCGAAGTCGACACTGCCCCCCCTACCCTACGTTACAACATCCGTGAATTAAAACGATTGGCCGATAGCGTCGAGCGGCATGGTCTTATTAGTCCTATCTCTGTGCGCAAACCCCAGCCAGATGAAACCGTTCCCTCCGGTACGGAGTATTTAATTGTTACCGGCGAACGGCGATATTGGGCCCATCTTTACCTGGTCAATGAGGGCAAACAGATTCAAGAGGGCGAGACCACGGCGGACCCGGCCCAAATCAAAGTTACTATCGCCCAATCGGGTATCACTGTTAGAGCGCACCAACTGATAGAAAACCTGCTACGAGAGGATATCAACGCCATTGAGAGGGCACGAGGCATGTGGGCGCTCCGGTATGAACTATCCGGGGTGAACTATAGTTCACCTTCGGGCGATGATGAGGTTGATGAAGAGGGGGTGAACTATAGTTCACCTCAATTAGTGCCTTGGGCGCGGGTTGAGGAAACATTGGGCATCTCAAAGCGATATCGCATCTTTGTGACTTCGGTCTTGAAGCTCAGTCAGGAGGCCCAAAAGATTGTCGAAGCGCATGCCCTGGCCGAGATGACGATTCGCCCCATTGTCCAGAAGCTCAAAGACAAACCCGAATTGCAGGTCAAGGCGCTTAAACAGCTAGTCGCCTGGCAGGCCGAGAATGAGGCCGGAGAAGGTCCTGGTCGTTCTATTGTGGCCTCGGTCAAGGAGCTGGTTGATCAACTCTTGGCCGGTGAGACCGCCAAAGCCAAGAAAATAACCCGCTCGGTTTCTTCTGCGCCTGTAATCAGGTTTCATAACAAACTGCGCCAGACATTGGATTTTATCAGCAGGCTAAAGCCAACTGATCGAGAAGGCTTAACCGAAGCTCTGGGCCGCAATGAGTTTGTCGAGGTCATGATTGATTTACGCCACCTGCGCCAGCAAATCGACGTAATTTTGGAAACCGTGACTGAGGCTCACCCGGCAGATGACGAGATGCCGCTACCAAAACCGTAAAACGTAATGCGTAAAATTTGTAAACGCGCTTTACGTTTCACAACTGTGTTGATCCTTGAGGTCCAAAAGAACCGTCACACATTCTTTCTGGACAGGCTCTGGACAAATTTACGGTGAGAAGATGCAAAAACAGACAACTTTACTCATAGACCTTTATCAAGAGCTATATGGCTCAACCATCACCATCGCCAATTTGAATGAATTGGCCTCTGATTTGAGCCAAATTGTCAAGCGGGCCAGGCCCTGGACCGGCAAATTCTTGCATAGTTTAATCAAGGGCTATCCCGGCTTCACCGCCAATGGACAACTGGTTGAGGCTCTGACCGTTCTGGCCCGTCGTCAGGATGGTGCCGACGAAGTGCAAGCTCGGGCCAAAGAGGCGAAGGTCTTAACTGTAAATCACCTCCCTGCCGGTACAGTAGTCTTAGGCCGAGCCAGACGGTGCGCTACCCCCGGCTGCCGGATTTCATTTGTACCCACCCACCCCCGCCAGAAGTATCATAGTAAAAGCTGCGCCGAAAAGAGTCGTCGTCAAAAACGGGCTAAATTTCGGCAAGCTGCGTGACCTCCTCCAATTACCGTCCAATTTAATAAAGTTAGATGTGACACAGTTCACCTTCCCGGAAGCTGGTTATAAGCCTGATAATCTGGCATGATCCAACTAAATCGTCTTGTTTCAGCTTCCAGGAAGGCATTAAAAAAAGAAAAGGGCTCTCCCGGAAAGTAAGAGAGAACCCCATTCTAAGCAGTAATATTCTGTTGAAATTTGAGAAGTGAGACAGTCTTAATTAAGCGATTTTATCTATCTCGGCCAGGTAGCCAAAAGTGACATACCACTTATTTTGCCTTGACTGCCAGGGTAAGGGTTTGGTTGATCAACTTCGCCGTAATGGTCACATCAGCACCCACTGGAATATTGCCGGTTTGAAGCGACATAAGGGCATTATTCGAGGGGTCGCCAGCGCCAGCCAGAGTAACTTCAATTAGGTAGTCGCCAGCAGGCAGATCAGTTTCTACAACCTGTCCAAATTCGAAACCTGGAATGGTGAGATTGCCATCTACATATACATCGACGGGAAGCTCTTTAGGTAAAGCTTTAGGATCATCAAATAAAATTGCTCCAGCGCTATTACCGTTAATTTGATGTTTAACAGTAAGATCAAACGTGCCGTTGGCGGTCGCTGTCGGTACCGTCAACGCGAACATTGCCACTAGGGCAGCCAACAAGGTAAAAAGTTGCCAATTACGCTTTTTTAAGATGTACATAATGAATTCCTTTCGCTAATAGATATGTCAATATTTTGTCTATATTATATTCAAAAACATTAAAATAGGATTAAATTTGCACAGGTTTTGTTAAGATTTTGCGTTGTCTTCTCAAATAATCTGAGATAATGTGGAACAAACCTAACCTTTGATAGGTGCTAACGGTTCGATGATCTGATATGATGAGAGCAAGCTTATCAATACGAAAGGACTGGGCAGATGAAGTCGACACTATCTCATTCACAACTTACCTGGTCACAACAAATTATTCGCTTCATCATCTTCAAGCTGGTGCGCCTCTTTTATCCCCGGCTAGAGGTGCAGGGAATCGAGAATGTACCGGCGAATCGTCCGATAATTTTTGTCTTGAACCACCCCAATGGCCTGCTCGACCCGATGGTGTTGATGGTTGGTCTCAAGCGGCGGGTGGCATTTCTGGCGAAGAGTACGCTCTTTGGCAACCCGGTTGGCAAAACCTTGTGCGAAGCATTTGGAGCGTTGCCCATCTACCGGCGGAAGGATGCCGGGCTGGCCGGAGGGTCACAAGGCGATGCCGGCGAGCGCAACGAAGCCATCTTTGCTCGCTGCCGGGCCATGCTACAGGGAGGAGGGGCGATGGCCCTATTCCCCGAAGGCACAACTCACTCTGGGACGCAACTATTACAATTGCGAACCGGCGCGGCTCGGATTGCCTTGAGTGCCGAAGATGAGGTTGAGTGGATGGCGGGGGTGCAAGTTGTTCCGGTTGGCTTGTGGTATCAAAACAAAGTCTCTTTTCGCTCGTCGGTCTTGTTAGTGGTGGGAGAGCCATTTGACCTGTCAGCGTATGCCGATAGTTATGCAACGGATGAGCGCCATACCGTCCAGAAAGTAACCGAGCATATTGCCGCCGAACTCGATAAAGTTGTGCTTCAGGCCGAGAATGCCGAGTTGCTGGCTGCCATTCCGGTTCTGGCGGCCTGGACGGCTCCGGATGGTACAAGCTTATCTCAACAGCATGACTGGGCGGCCAAGCTGTTGTCAGCTTACCAACATCTCCAGCGTACCGATCCAGCACGACTAGAATCGATTGCCCAGCAAGCCTGGGGCTATGCCAATACGCTGCAAACCCTTGGCATCGACAACCCCTGGGCGCTCGAACTCCCGGTGGTGCGGCTTCGGCGTTTGGCGGGAACGACCTTGAGATTGATTGTCACTTTTCCGCTGGCCCTAACTGGTTTTGTTCTCAGTTATCTGCCATACCGTCTGGCCGGGCCTATCGCCACCTATGGGGTTGGCCCCTACGATACGCAGATTAGCCTGATTAAGTTGATACTCGGCTCTGTCTTTGTTTTGCTGGCCTGGATATTGGAAGCCGTCGCCTTCGGCTGGTGGCTTGGTCCGTTATGGGGTCTCTTGCTTTTTATGGCTGCCCCACTCCTGGCTTATATCGCCCTGCGCTGGGGTGAAGATTGGCGGCAACTGCGCCAGGTCATTTCGAGTCGCTGGCTGCGCTGGCGGCGCGGCGAATTGGTTCAATCCTTGTCGACCCAACGCCAGACCTTGGCTCGACAGGTAATGGATGTTGTCTAAAATCCTCAACTGGGGTCATTATATCCTTCTTGACGGCCGTTTTTATAGCAATAAATAGGGGAGCTGCTAGGGTAATTGTAGATGAAGTTCATTAAAAACGAGAAAGTCACCGGCGGCGGTGGCTCCAGGATAATTCTTTGAAAAAGGTGTCAACTAACATCACCCAGCGGAAAATCCTCAGTTATGCCTACAATTTTCACTTCAGCGTCCTTCTTGAAGATTTGTATCAGATCTTTCTCAAGTTGTCTCACTCGAGGTGTCCGGTCAATGTACTTGAAACGCAACCAACTCCAAAATTGCCCTGGCTCCTTGCTGACACGAACGCACACATCAAGTAGCCCATCTTCCATAGGCCAACCGTAGATAAGAACTCCGAGTACAAAAGGCTGCCCTTTTATTTCAACCCACCATCCCCAGTCCTCACAGACAAAAAACGGCACGTTGTAACCGTATTCTATGAGTTTGGGTTGTAAGTACGTTGCTACCGCTTTGCCATAAGTGTCCTTATTGAGGAGTTCCTCCTCTTCACCCGGCAAAATCTTGAATTTTGCAGATTGAACACGAATGAAATAACTGCTTTCAGATTTCGTAGGCATAAGTTACAGATGGGGTACATCGCCCCGGTCAATCCAATCGAAGAGGCCAAAGGTGGCGTGTGGCATGGGTCATTCCCCTGTATATGAACTTCTGCTATAAACTCCCAGCAATTGAGATGGCTTCGAAGGGGCAAGCGGGGATGCACAGGCGGCAGTCGTAGCAGCGACTCACATCCAGGAAAGGTGATTCGTCTGGGTCAAGACGCACGATGGCCCGCACTTTGCATACCTTGGCGGCCAGACAGCGGCGGCAGTTTCGACAGCGCTCGTCGTCTATCTGCAAGCGGATTTGGCGAAACGCGTTCATGTTAGAGTGTATCCGTATCGACATTTTACGGGTCGCTTTCGATATCGTAGTATGCCTTATATTATACCCCATCTTTAAATTTGTGAGAATTAACGATCCCGCTTAAGGGATATTTCTTGGTAGCCGATTCATAGCCCATTCAATTTGTGAAATTTATCACAATTAATCAAACCAGAGCGATGATCTTTTTGATGAGCCGGACGCCTCTGTGATGGTTACGGAGTTAACTCCGTAACCATCACAGTCTGATTCCATTTTCCAATCTCTAACCCTCTGAATCTATTACCCAACAAATTTGCTTTATTACCCAACAGGGTGTATAGTGTAGGATATTCTACGCTGTCATAGTTAAAAAGTAACTATTCAGCTATGCCATGACGGGAATTGGTTATTGGTCTAATTACTATTTACTAATCACCCATTACCCATAAATAGTCTATGCTGAACAGTTACGATAAAAATAGAGGATATCATGCCTCGTAATCCCGATATACCTAAAGTAGATTACCGATATTTGCGTTACCAGGACGAAGATGGAGAAGGTAATGCACTCATAAAGGTCGGCTCCGAGCGTTGGTTCGAGTGGCTAACCCTTGAGGACACACGCTCATTTGCTTTTGAAGGTTATCAGGGTCACTTTACCGCTCGGAAGGAAAATAAGCAGCGTGGCAGTGAATATTGGTACGCTTATCGCTGGCTAAATGGAAAAACAACCAAAGCCTATCTCGGCACCAGCAACAAGCTAACCAGAGATAAGTTAAATGAAGTAGCCATACAACTATCAAAACAGCAGTTGACTCTCCCCTTGATAGAAGGGGGTTAACACAATGAAAAACCGCCAGTGCGGGCAACACTGGCGGTTGGCGTCAGGCTGGCGGCCCAGCCAATTTCTAATTAATCTACAACCATTTATAGCACAAAAAAGTTTTTTGTCAAAAATCGGTAGGGTTCATTGACCAATAGAGACGTTTTTCAATTAGCTTGTGGCTAATTTTGTGGGTAACTCAACCCACAAACGCTCTATAATTGACAAAAAATAGGGTCATCACCCTAAAGTTAACCACTTTATTTAGGGTACACCCTCCACCAGACTTATTGTGATGAAACGGGTGTAGGATCGGTTGGGCCGCGTCTACCTTATTTGCAGCCAGGTAGGCGTTTTTTATTTCTCTATTTCAGGTTATAAAGGTCCAACCAACCAATGGCTAAATTTCCCGGCTTCGCCCGGCCCAAAAGTAACTTCTATCGTCTTCCCAATGATTGGTTTGATATTTGGGGCTATGCCCGCGAGGAGTTAGCTCAGGGATCACAACCGGCTCGTATTGTGGGGCCACTTAAAATTGTTGAATACGTGATTAAGTACACCTGGGGACGCACCAACTTCGACGAGCCGATACGTTTAAGCCGGTCCGACTTGCGCAAAGGGGCCAGAGGTCGGTATAATCGACGGTTGGATAAAGGGACCGGTTTAGGCAGTGAAGCCACCATTTCACGAGGAGTCTCAACTGCGCTTTCTCTGGGTCTCTTAGAGCAAGTTGAAATCAATGATGATCCGGGCCGACAAGAGCGACTATACCTCCCTCGACTCCGTCCTCCTGAAGAAGAAGAGATATCACCCTCTCCACAGATAGCCGGTTTTGAACGCCCTATCGCCAACTTTTTTCTGGTTCCCAATTATTGGTCTGATATTAGCGCTGATATTCGCAGCGAGATACTGATTATCGCGATGGAGTATTTTTTTCGCCATGCCTGGGGCTGGCAAACCGGCGCCTATGAAATCCGCTGGCTGGACGCCGACGATGTAGCGAATGGTCGTAAATATCGCTCGGCGGCTCGTCGGGGGAATCGCTATGATAAGGGGACCGGCTATACCACTCGAAAAGTACGTGATGCCCTGGAAGAAGGGGTCAAGCGAGATTTGCTGGTCTGGCGGCATGGGCAAACCGGTAAGGAGTATGCTCTCCGCATGACCTGGATGGAAGCGATTGGCGAAGATGGCTACTTTGATACAGAAGCTGATATCCCAGAAGAAGACGTGAGAGGGGACCAAAACGTAGGGGGGCAGGACCAAACTGTAGGGGTAAGGGACCAACTTGTAGGGGGAATCGACCAAAGTGTAGGAGGGTCGGACCAACTTGTAGGGGCTAGGGACCAAAATGTAGAGGGGCAGGACCAAAGTGTAGAGGGGGTAGACCAAACTGTAGGGGCTAGGGACCAAAGTGTAGATCGAACATATAAAGACACTATTAGAGATACTGAAAGCCAGATATCCCAAATAAACACCAAGAAAACAACAGCAGCCAGACACCGCACGTATAGTGATGCTGCTGTTAGTAAATCAAGAAATGGAAACTTTAATATCTTCTTCCGTCCGGAATTAGAAAATAACGAATTAGGTCCACCTGTGCAACTAACGTTGCCTCAAGCGGCTGACTTAATCCATAGCCAAAATGGAGCCTGGTACTGGTCCGAAGCGGATTTGACCGACCCTGAACGAGCGAACCAGGCTGGATTTACGCTTCCAGAGCTAACGGCTCAACTTGAGCTAGATAATTATCTGCTAGGCCAGGATCGGGCCTTTTTGGATAATGGCCGGCAATGGGAAGTCCTCTCTCTAGTGGAGATTGCTCGCCGGACAACCTCAACACAAGGCCGTTACCAACCACCGCTGGTTTGCTACAGTCTGTGGCAATTGCTCGATTTACCGGAGCCAGATGGCGCTTGGGGGAAAGGTCTGGCCAAGCGCCGCCAGTTGCTCCACCAACTTCAAGAGCAAGCCCAAGCATGGGGCGACCCCGATTTGATTACAGCCTTGGAGCGAATCAATATCTCGGCTGATGAGGCGTATTCCCTTGTGACTCGCTATGAGGCCGGGATTGTTGGAGGCTGGTTACGGTCGCTGCGTAGCGATTCTGGCGGAGTGCGCAGTTTAGCCGCCGTATTAATTAGCCGGTTGAATAAAGGTTTGTCGCCGCCGGGCGGAGAAATGGATGTAGCTATTAAGGGAAAATAAGTCATTTTCAATCTGTTTTTCAAATGCCAATAAGCTTTTATGTTGCTCCCAGACTCCAATTTTTTTCTGATTTTTTTCTTATGCCATTATTATTAAAGATCGTTAAACTTTTTATCGGGGGGTATTTTTTTAACTTGTTATCGGTATAGTGAGGGGCGATATTTATGGTCAGAAAGATTCTTAGCGATTTACCTCAAAAAATCATCGCAATCTTTATCGGAATCGCCTTTGCACTAATCCTACTCGAGCTCTTGCTGAGGCTGCTTCCGGTATCTGAGGGCAGGCATCAATTAGCGGTCAATGATTCTAATCCCATCCCTAGATTTGAAGAAAATAGAGATTTTATTTGGTCGGCAGATTGGAACTTCTCCATTGTAATCCAAAAACATTCAAACAACTATGGTTTTCTAAATGATCAGGATTACTCTCGAGAAGACGACAGCCCGCTTATGGCTATTATTGGAGATAGCTTTGTAGAAGCCATGCAGGTAGAAAATAAAGTAACTATGCATGGAATACTGGCAAGAGAATTGGCCGCCTATGAAGGTCGGGTATACAGCTTTGGTGTAGCTGGCGAACCTCTATCGACATACTTGGTGACCGCAAAATATGTTTCTGATGAATTCAACGCTACTTCAATGGTATTCATTATAGTTGGTAATGATTTTGATCAAAGTCTAGCGAAATACTACCGAAGACCGGGATTACATCAATTTCACTTTACAGATGATGGTGAATTGGTATTGAAACAGTCTGATTTTGAACCAAGCATTGTGACACGATGGGGCAGAAAATCTGCTTTATTGAGGTATCTAGATAGCAATGTAAAGATTTTTAACAGGAATTTAGTCGAAGAAATAGCTGAATTGTTGGGCAAGCCTAAAGGTAATCTTGTTGATACTTCAGCCAATATCAGCTCTGAACGGATATCGGATTCGAAAAAGGCGGTAGATGAATTTTTTAATCTTCTACCGTCATATACAAATTTGAACACTGAAAATATTTTGTTTATTGTTGATGCCATGAGACCAGAAATTTATTCTGATATCGAACTTAAAGCGGCTCAAGGAAGCTATAGTGATATTATGCGCAGATATTTCATCGAGAAGGCAATGGAGAACAGTTATGAAGTTATTTATATGGAGCCAATATTCATAAATAGAAATCATAAGGATGGATCAAGATTTGATTTTGAAACAGATGGGCATTGGAATGCTCTTGGTCACAAATTAATTGCCGAAGCAATCCAATCCTCAGCTGTATATACCAGAACTTTTGACATGCAGTAGTATAATAACTATGAAATCTCTAATTTTTTTCTAACTTTTTTCTCACGACCTTATTATTAAACATTATTATACTTCTACTATGGTAAAAAGCAGGTTTCTGAAGGAGTGCGACAGTCCCTGCGCCTTCGGCGGCAACGACCGCAGGTGAAAATGTGTAGGGGCAGGTCTCAGACCTGCCCCTACACAAGCTATTTTCGAAGGAGATAGACAACAATGGGAAACTTTATTAAAGGTATGATTACAAATACAGGTGTACTGGGTGAAGTTATCCAATTTTTGTGGGCACGTAAATTGTGGTGGCTCATTCCAATGGTGACTGTGCTGTTACTCTTTGGGCTATTGTTAATCTTTGCTTCATCTTCGGGTGTTGCGCCTTTTATTTACACCTTGTTCTAGAGGAATTTTATGAAAATCTTAACAATTTTCTTTGGTTTTGTGTTGGCTGTACTTGGAGCTATTTACTACAATGCGGCGGGTGCCTCAGGTACCAATACGCTCCTGCCGGCCATATTTGGGATTGTCATTATCCTATTGGGGTTTTTACAAGGTAGGTGGGAGCATAAGCATCCCCTGTACGGCTCCCTGATATTGTCCGTTTTTGTTTTGATTGGCTCATTACGAGCCTTATTCACCCTTTTTAAGATGTTGACAGGAGATGGAGTTGCTGAACCAACAGCGGTTATTATCCGCTCAATTATTGGCATATTGTGTGTGGTCTTCATTGTCTTGGGCCTGACCCTTATAAAAGATTTCTGGCACGGCTGGAAAGCCTTTGGGCACTTTTTAGGTGATCTTCTAGCTCGCGTTGTATTGACCATATTTTATTTCACTGTATTTGTGCCTTTTGGCATAGGCGTAAAGTTGTTTAGCGACCCCCTGCACATCAAATCAACAACATCTCCTTTTTGGCGGCCTCGCATCACGGGGGATCAAAAAATTGAAGATATCATGAGGCAATTTTAGATATGAATATTTTAGGCATCTCCTGTTATTACCACGATGCTGCGGCGGCCTTACTGGTTGATGGCAATCTTGTGGCTGCGGCTGAAGAAGAGCGCTTTACGCGCCTGAAACATGATAGCAGCTTTCCGCAACATGCTATCAACTTTTGTTTGAATTATGCCAATATCAGCGCCGATGACCTCGACTATGTGGTCTTTTATGAAAAGCCTTTGATCAAATTCGAGCGCATCCTACAAACCACGCTTAGCACCTTTCCCAAGTCTTGGGGCGTTTTTCGAGAATCAATGGTGACGTGGTTCGATGAAAAACTGTGGATAAAAAGTAAGCTACAAACCGGTGTTGGTGTCCCGGCCAATAAGATTCTGTTTGTTGAACATCACCTGACACATGCCGCCAGCGCGATGTTCTGCTCTCCCTACGAGGACGCTGCCGTCATCACCATTGATGGTGTCGGGGAGTGGACAACGGCCTCGGTGGGCAAGGCTACCGCCAGTTGGAATGGTGGAGGAGTAAACCATATTGATTTAACCAGCGAGTTGCGCTTCCCTCATTCGCTGGGCCTGCTTTACTCGGCCTTTACCGCTTATTTGGGCTTTCGTGTGAACAACGGCGAGTACAAGGTGATGGGGATGGCTCCTTACGGCAAGCCCAATTATATGGACGATATCTATAAAGTCGTCAATGTTGATAACGATGGCGGTATAACCCTGAATATGGACTACTTCAGCTTCCATCACTCCACGCAACATACCTTCAATAGAAAGTTTGCCGATCTCTTTGGTTCACCCCGCCAACCTGAATCCGAATTTTTTTCAGAGACGACCCATCCTCAAAAGAACCACCCTGACTGGAACGATGCAATAGCCGCGCAAAATCAAAAGTATGCTGATATTGCTGCCAGTATTCAGCGTGTGACCGAAGAGATTATTCTAAAGATGACCAACTATGCTCACCGGCAGACCGGCTCTAAGAATTTGGTGATGGCCGGTGGGGTGGCCTTGAACAGTGTGGCGAATGGCCGGGTCATGCGTGAGGGACCCTTTGAGAATGTCTTCATTCAGCCAGCTGCCGGTGATGCCGGTGGTGCGATTGGGGCAGCCTTATATGCTTATCATGTTATCTTTGGGCATCCGCGTAAGTTTACGATGGAACATGCTTACTGGGGTGCTGAGTATCCGCAAAGCCAGATGGTTGAGGCTATTAAAGGGTCAGGCTTTAAATATGAAGAGTTTGACAACGACGACAAACTGTTGGATCAAGTGGTGGATACCCTCTTGGAAAGCAAAGTGATTGCCTGGTATCGAGGCCGTTTTGAGTGGGGGCCACGCGCCTTGGGACATCGCTCGATTATGGCCGACCCCCGCCGTGAAGAGATTAAAGAGATTGTCAATACCAAAATCAAATTCCGCGAACCGTTCCGCCCCTTTGCCCCGGTGGTTATGGAAGACCGGGCGCATGAGTATTTCAGCACACCCAACCTGGACAAACAATATCCGCCCCGCTATATGTTAATGGTCTCTGAAATTCCTCAAGATAAGTGGGATAAGATTCAGGCGGTTTGCCACAATGGCACCGGACGCTTGCAAAGTGTTCGTGAAGAGTGGAACTCCGGCTACTATAACTTGATTAAAAAATTTGATGAGGCTACTGGAGTGCCGGTTTTGCTCAATACCTCTTACAACCTGCGGGGCGAACCGATTGTTACCACCCCGCAAGAGGCTATCAATACCTTTGCCGCCTCGGATATTGACCAGTTAGTCATGGGGCCGTTTTTGGTTAAGAAACCGGAGGGGTACGAAGCCACCGGTTCGCACTTGAGTCCAGAGCAAGTCGATTAGCCAAAACCCTCAGCCTTGGAGAAGTGAATATGTCTTCCACCGCCCCCCCTACCACTTCAACTGCTACCCCGCCGACCTTAAGCAAACGAGCAGAAATTCTGCTCAAAATCGCTATGGTCATCAGCGGTCCCCTTTTGCTCCTCGGGCTGCTGGAAGGCACAGCTTACATTTGGGAACGCGGTCAGGCCAATGGTATTTATGCCTGGGAATTGGTCGCTTCCCGGCGCTTGGATTGGATTCAATACCCCGAACCTGGCGCCGGTTACACCTTGATGGCTCCAGGCAAACACTACGAATGGCGAGGAATTCCGGTTGACATCAATTCTCATGGCTTGCGAAACCCTGAAACACCCTATGAAAAGCCCAAAGATACATTTCGTATTCTCAATTTAGGCGATTCGATAGCGATGGGCTGGGGGGTTGGCGAAACAGAGACATATGGCCAGCAGCTAGAGCATCTGCTTAATGAGCAGGCTACCGGCAGCTTGCACTATGAAGTCATCAATGCAGCGGTACCGGGCTGGAATCTGGAAAACGAACTGGCCTATCTTCAAGCCGAAGGTCTGAAATATAAGCCGGATTTGATTTTGCTCGATATGACCCTTGTCAATGATATTTATGGCAAGAGCGCCCTACTGGCCCAAAAACGCTCTACGCCCATTGAATGGCTCCGAACGCACACCTATTTTTGGCCCTTTTTGACCATTCAACTGCGCTGGATAGAGGCTCGGGCCAAAGGACGAGAGCGAATCAGCGTCATCAATCCCCCAACCGAGGCGGCCAGCTATTTTCCCTTAGACCCCAAAGCCAAGCAATGGACCACTATCTGGAATGAGACATTGGCTATAGACCGGCTGGCCGAAGAAAACAACGCCCATTTTTTGCTCCTCTTATTCCCCGTAGAATTTCAGGTCTTAGATGAAAGCTATTCCACTGTGCCGCAAGAAGTGCTAACCACCAAAGCTGTTGAGTCTAATATACCGGCTCTGGATTTATTGCCTGCTTACCGGCGGGCCTGTGAGGAGAAACCCGGCGGTGCCTGTCACCAGGAAGATCACTATTTGTTTGCCGATGTCTGGATGCATCCTTCGGCCTACGGCCACAAATTGACCGCAATTGAGATTAAAGCATTTCTGGACGAGATGCTGGAGTGATGGCTCACTTTCTAACTTTTTTCTAACTCTTTTCTCACAGTCTTACAATTAAAAATAGGTATACTGCCACATGATACTATTGCTTTGATATTTATAGAAGTTACACAGTTTACCTTCCGGGAAGTTGAATCGAAGGCAATATTCTGAATTATGCCGGGTTATCAAGCTAATAACCAACTTCCGGGAAGATTTTTTAGCCCAACTACGTAAGTCATAATTTATTAACGAAAATTATAGATTATTGGTGGAAGGATGATTAATTATGAAAACCAAATTGAAAACTCTAACCGGATTAGTCTTATTAATATTCTTAACCACCAGCTTAACGCTGGTAGCCCTGGCCGAGACCTCGGACAAGGATGAGAGCCTATTTAACCGCGAAGATGTTGCTTTAGCTCCCGATGGGATAGGTCTGTTGGCAACCACCTTCAACGTTACGTCGACCACTGATGCAGGGGATGCGAATCTGGGCGATGGTAAATGTGCTTCTGCTGCAAGCGTCTGCACTCTACGTGCAGCCATCCAGGAAGCTAACGCTCTGGCTGGCAGCGACACCATCATGGTATCCAGTGGTACCTACAACTTGACGTTGGGCGACCTTCGGATTACCACTACTATGACTATTATAGGAAATGGCGCTGGTAGCACTACGATTAATGGCACTGGCACCAGCCGTATATTTCGGATTCAGTCTACCGGCGTTGCTACTGTTTCGGATGTTACCCTGACCAATGGTAATGGGACGGGTGGCGCTAGTGGGGGTGGTGACAAAGGGGGCGCAATCTGGATTTTTCATGGCGTTCTGACCCTGCTTAATAGTACCGTTACCGGCAACACAAATGTGAACAATGATGGTGGCGGCATTCTCAATGAGGATGGGGTACTGACCATCGAGAACAGCCTCATCTCCAACAATACAGGTTATGGCGGCGGCGGGGTTTCTAATCGAAATGGCACCACAACTATCAACAATACCACCATCAGCGGGAATACCGCCAAGGCGGCGGGGCCTGACATTGGAGTAGGGGTTGGCGGCGGCGTTTCCAATGTCGCTGTAGCTGGTGATGCCACCTTGACTATCAATCAAAGCTCGATTACGACCAATACGGCCACGGGTACCGGTGGCGGTGGGGTTAACAATAATGCCAGTAATAACCATACGGCAACCACAACCTTGAACCAAACTCTCGTCAGTGGAAATAATGCTAATCCAACTGTTGTTAGTTTTGCTACCGGCCTTGGTGGTGGTATCCGTAATGGTTTTGCCATTCCTGCCGAGGAGACTGCGGTCGCTAGTGTGACGGTCAATAATAGCGAGGTCAGCAACAATAAGGCTGTCAATGGCGGCGGCATCATCAATGTGACCGA
>Ga0210123_1000188_pt1 | contig 40737 bp, 4 predicted proteins | sample Muzzi_PWB_D2_FD_185535 | JGI IMG/M metagenome (GOLD analysis project Ga0210123, IMG submission 185535) | Wetland microbial communities from San Francisco Bay, California, USA, that impact long-term carbon sequestration - Muzzi_PWB_D2 (SPAdes) | ecosystem: Environmental > Aquatic > Marine >... | reverse complement strand
CGAGCCAACGATGGAGAGCGTCTGCCCTCCCCAGATGATGAAGAATCTTCGCACGGTCTAGCTCCTTTCGATCGTCGGCACGAGGCGCTCCAACGTCGCCTCCGGATCGGCTGCAGTGGTCGCCATGGCCCCGAGAACCCCTTCGAAGGCCCTGAGCAGGTCGCTGACGCGGCGGGACGAGACCCGCCGTGGGTAGTACGAGACCACGAGCCCGACCCGCTCGCCGGGGAAGGCGTCGACGCGCAGGGGGTGCTCCATCTGGGCCAGGTAGGACTCCGCCGGATGGCCCGACGATCCCGCCGCCTTGCCCTTCCCTTGCCCCTGGCCCTGGAACGGTGCGAACTCGGGCAGATTCTGGAACGCGAGGTATCCCTCGAAGAGCGACCGGTCGGACGGCAATCCGATCCATTCACGGATACTCTCGAGGGAGCTGTGCTCGAAGGGGCGGAGCGCCACCTGCTGGTCCTGGATCGTCCTCAGCCAGGGCACGAGCCGCTCATCCAGAGGCACCCGCACCCTGAGAGGAAGCACGTTAACGAACGGCCCGACCATGGTCTCGACCCCTTCGAGGTCGGCCGGCCGGCCCGCCACCATGACGCCGAAGAGCACGTCCCGGCGGCCGCTCACCGCCGACAGCACCAGGGCGTAGGCCCCCTGGATCACGCTGTTGAGGGTCAGACGGCTCGTGCGGCAGAGCTCGTCCAGATCGGCCGTGACGTCGCGGTCCAGGTAGATGTGCTGCCGGGCGAAGAGCTCCTCCTCGTCCGCGCCGCCGTCCCCGACCGGTGTCGGCTCGGGGTTGTCGGAGAGCACCTCACGCCAGTAGCCGGCCGCACGATCGAGGTCCCGAGCTCGGGCCCATTCGAGGTAATCGGTGTAGGAGCGCACCGGAGGCAAGCTCACGTCGCCGCCCACCATGCCCACACGGCACAGGGCCAGAAGCTCGCCGATCACCACGTTCAGGCTCCAGCCGTCGAGGCGCATGTAGTGGGTCGTGGTGAGCGTATTGAGCAGATCGTCCCGCACCCGGGCGACGAACATCCGGAGCGGGTTCGGTCGCGCCGGATCGAACCCACGCTCCCGCTCGGCCCGGGTCCGCTCCTCGAGCCGCCGCTCCTGCTCCGCCTCCGGCAGGTCGCGCCAGTCGGCCGTCTCGAAGTCGACCGCCGCGCCCCGGTGAACGAGCTGGAGCACCTGGCCACCCTCCGACTCGACCAGCGATGAGCGCAGGAACGGGTAACGGTCGACCACCGTCTGGAGCGCGTCCTGGAGCACGTTCTCATCGAGGAGGGCACCGATCGGCATGCCGCGCTGCACCACGAAGAGACCGGACACCGGGTCCGCGTAGTGCCGGCGGAACATGTGGGCCTGGAGTGCGGACGCGGGGTAGAGGTCCTCGACCTCCGGCCGGGCTGCGAGCAGGCGCTCGAGCTCCGGGCGCGGGAGCGGCGCCCAGGGCAGATCGAGGCTCGGGTCGGGCGAGACCGTGCCCCGCCAAGACCCGTCCCCACCGCCCCCAACGCTCGACGCCCGGTGCTCCGCTTCGATGCGGGAGGCGACGCGGGCCAGGCCGTCGCCATCCAGGGCGAGGGGGTGGGCCGCCAGGACGATCCGTGCCGCCTCCCCGGACCCTGAGTCCAGGTGAACGAGGGCGAAAGACGGCCCTTCGGCCAGCGACAGGGAAGCACGGAGAGCCTGTTCGACCTCGGCGAAGAGTCCCTCCCTGGCAGAGCGCCCCAGACCCGAGAGATCGACCCGGAGGACCGCTCCGGAGGTCAGCGCCCGGTCGTTCCCCTGACCGTCCCAGTGCCAGCCCGATCCGTCCCACCGGGGCACGGAGCCGAGACCGGGAAGCTCGGTGGCGGCCCCGGCGAGAGCTCTCTCCAGGGCCTCGGCGGCGACCGGAGCACCGGCGTCGATGACCGCCGTCCGGTACCAGAGGTCGGCGGGCGGCGCCTGCCGGGCGAGCCAGCGCTGGGCGGGTGCGAGGTGCTCGGGCAGGGGCGCCACGTCCGCCGGCGCCACCGGCCGGGCCACCTCGACCAGCTCGGCGATGGTCTGGCGCTGGAAGAGGTCCCGGGGCTCGAGCTCCAGGCCCGCCCGATGTGCCCTCGAGACCACCTGGATGCTGTGCACGGAGTTGCCGCCCAGCTCAAAGAAGTTGTTGTGAACACCGACCTCGGGGAGCCCCAGGACCGAGGCCCAGATGGCGGCCAGGGTCTCCTCGGCCGGTGTCCGGGGTGCGACGAACCCGGTCTCGAGCTCCGGCAGCACCGGAGGTGGCGCAGGGAGCGCTCCCCGGTCCACCTTGCCACTCGAGGTGAGCGGCAGGGCGGAGAGCACCACCAGCGCCTGAGGCACCATGTACTCCGGCAGCCGTTCCTTGAGCAGCTCCCGGAGCTCCGGAACCAGCCGGCCGGCGATCCGACCGGCCAGCGGGTCGTTGGTGAGGCGGTGCCAGTCGGGCACCTCCTCGGGCAGGTGGACCTCCCGGGGCCCGGCGGGCGCCTCGACCCCGGAGCGCCGGAAGGTGGCGTCCAGCGTGCCGAGCCGCCCCCAGTGGATCTCCGCTCGAAGGCCGTGCTCCTCGGCCAGGGTCCAGAGTCGCTCGGGCTCCACGGCCTCTCCCGAGGCCACGCCCTCGTCCGCCGCGGCCTCGGACACCCTCTCGGCCAGAGCGCTCCGGAGCTCACCCGCGGTGGACGGACGGCCGCTCGCGTCGAGCAGCGCGACGCGCCGTGCCTCGGGCGCCAGCCGGGCGTCCGGGATGCCGGTCACCCGCAGGGCGGACGACGCCCCCGACGCCTGGGAATCGAGCAGACGACCCAGGGCTTCCAGATCCCCGAGCTCGTCCCAGGGCCGCTCCACCACCTCCTCCTCACCGGACGGGCCGACGTGAAGGACGGCGTCGTAGCGGAACAGGCTGAGCTCGTTGCGGAACCAGCCCCGTTTGAGCTGGATCTCTACCCTGCCGATCGCCGGCAGATGCTGCCGCAGAGCGAGGAGCAGACCGGGATCGATCACCAGCTCGGTCTCCTGGGCCGCGTACCACCGCTGCCGCGCGGCCAGGTGGTCGACCGGCAGGTCGTCCGCCGCCCGGTGGAGCTCCACCGACCCGTGGAAAACCTCGAGCAGCGGCAGCGAGCGCAGGTCTCCCAGGAAGACGGCGCCCCCCGGCGCCACCAGGTCGACCGCCCGCTCCAGCACCTCCAACAGGTACTCGACCCGGGGGAAGTACTGGACGACCGAGTTGAGGGTCACCAGGTCGAATTGCTCGTCTTCGAGTCCGGAAAAGTCGTCGGCGCCGCGACACTCGACCTCGACGCCGTCCAGGGGCCGGTGCGCCAGGTGGTGCTCGAGGTAGGCGATCGCCTCCGGCGAAACGTCGCGGCCCACGTAGCGCTCGCAGTGGGGCGCCACCCGGAACAGGAAGAGGCCCGTTCCACAGCCGATCTCGAGCACCCTGCGCGGTGCGAGATCGAGAATCCGCCGGGTGGTCGTCTCGACCCAGACCTTCATCTCCTCGGCCGGGATCGGCTCCCCGGTGTAGGTACTGTTCCAGCCGGCGATGTTGAAGGTGGGGTCCTCCGCCTCCACCCCCTGCTCCCGGTAGGTACGGTCGAAGACCTGGCGCCATTCGGAGACCTTCTCCGCCGTCAGGGGCCCGGCCTCGTCACCTCCACCGTCCCCCTCGGCCTGTCGCGGCTCGTCGAGGGCGAGGCGGGGATCGGGCACCACATAGCCGCAGAGGCGTCGGTCTCCCGGGGCGTCCTCCCGCACCACCACCGCCGCCGCCAGCACGTCGGGATGCTCCGAGAGCACCGCCTCCACCTCCCCGAGCTCGATCCGGAACCCCCGCACCTTGACCTGGTGGTCGATCCGTCCCAGGTACTGGATCGTGCCGTCCGGCAGCCAGCGGACCAGATCGCCGGTCCGGTAGAGGCGATCCCCCGGCACGGCGGAACGGGGGTGGGGTACGAAGGCCCGGGCGGTCAGGATCGGACGGTTCAGATAGCCCCGCGCCAGGCCCACGCCGCCGATGTGGAGCTCCCCGGGCACTCCGACCGGCACCGGCCTGCCCCCCTCGTCGAGGACGAGAATCTCCAGGTTGTCGATCGGCCGTCCGATGGGGATGCTCCGCCGGGGCTCGCCGGCGCGGCACTCCCAGGAGGTCACGTCGACCGAGGCCTCGGTGGGGCCGTAGAGGTTGTGGAGCTCCGCTCCGATGCGCTCGTGGAACCGCCGCTCGAGGTCCGCCGGCAGCGCTTCGCCGCTCGAGATCACCCGCCGGAGCGGTGCGCTCCGCCCGAGCCCCGGAGCTTCGAGGAAGGCGGCGAGCATGGACGGCACGAAGTGCATGGTGGTCACCCGCTCGCCGTCGATCCGGTCGAGCAGATACCCGGGGTCCTTGTGCCCTTCGGGCCGGGCCACCACCAGGGTCGCCCCGGCCAGGAGCGGCCAGAAGAGCTCCCAGACCGAGACGTCGAACGTTAAGGGCGTCTTCTGGAGCACCCGGTCGGAGCCGTCCAGCCCGTAGCGAGCTTGCATCCAGAGGAGCCGGTTCACGATGCCGCCGTGCGGGACCATGACCCCCTTGGGCCGGCCGGTCGACCCCGAGGTGTGGATGACGTAGGCGACCAGGTCCTGGCAGGCGACGTCCCGGGCCGGCGCCGTCGACCGCTCCGCCGCCGCCTCGGAGGCGCCAGCCTCGGCATCGCCTCGAGGCCGTACCAGGGCCACCCCCGCGGGGGCCAGCGGCTCGAGACCCTCGCCGGCGATCACCAGCTTCACGCCGCTGTCCTCCGCCAGAAACTCCAACCGTTCGCGGGGGAAGGTGGGATCGAGGGGTAGATAGGCGGCGCCCGCGTGGAGCACGGCGACCAGCGAGACCACGAGCTCCGCCGAGCGCTCGAGGAGCACTCCCACGCGCACCTCGGGCCCCGCACCCAGGGCCTTCAGCCGGTCGGCCAACCCTTCGGCACGCCGGTGGAGCTCTCGATAGCTGAGGTGCTCCCCCTCGTAGACCAGGGCCGTCCGGTCGGGCGTCGCCTGCGCCTGGAGCGCCAGCAGATCGTGGAGCCGAAGACCGTCCTCCATCGGCTGGTAGAACCGCTCCGTGTCGTTCCATTCGGCGAGGACCTGGTGGTGCTCGGCCTCGGTCGTGAGGGGAATCTCAGCCATCTGGAGCTCGGAGTTCCGGGAGACGGCGTCCAGAGTTCCTTTCAAGTGGTGGATCAACCGCTCGACCGTGGTGGGATCGAAGAGGTCGGAGTTGTACTCGAGATGGCCGCGGAACCCATCCCTGAACAGGCGCATCGAGAGCCACAGATCGAACATGGCCGTGGAGCGCTCGGCGGTCACCTGCTGGAACGAGAGCCCGGGCAGCTCGATCCGCGAGCGCTTCCCCTTCTGGAAGGTGAACATCACCTGGAAGAGGGGGTTGCGGCTCATGTCCCGCTCGGGAGCCAGCTCGTCGACCAGCTTCTCGAACGGCAGATCCTGGTGCTCGTAGGCCTGGAGGGCGACGGCACGGACCCGTGCCACGAGCTCGCGGAAGGTCTCTCCCGGAAGCACCTCGGAGCGGAGCACCAGGGTGTTGGCGAACAGGCCGATGAGACTCTCGATCTCCATTCGCTTGCGGTTGGCGACCGGGAAACCGACGCTCAGGTCCCGTTGGCGGGAGTAGCGGGAGAGCAGCACTTTGAACGCGGCGAGGAGCACCATGAACGGGCTCGCCCCTTCGGCCCGGGCCAGGCTCTCGAGCCGCTCGGAGAGATCCGTCTCGAGCTCCACCCCGAGGGTCGATCCTTGGAAGGTCTGGACGGCCGGCCGGGGGCGGTCGGTGGGCAGCTCCAGCGGCTCGCCGCCCGCCAGGCGCTCGCGCCAGAAGCCGAGCTGGCGCTCCAACACCTCACCTCGGAGCCACGCCTGTTGCCAGGCGGCGAAGTCGCTGTACTGGATCGGCAGCTCCGGCAGCGGCGACGGCCGGCCGTCGGCGAACGCCCGGTAGAGGCCCGTCAGCTCCTGGAAGAGGAGGATCTGGGACCAGCCGTCGGAGGCGATGTGGTGGACGTTCAGCAGCACCACGTGGACCTCGGGGGCGAGCCGCAGCAGCGTGGCGCGGAGCACCGGCCCGGTCTCGAGGTCGAAGGGCCGCTCGGCGTCTTCACCGGTGAGCCGATCGGCCTCGGAGGCTGCCCGCTCCTCCCCCAGGCCCACCAGGTCCACCAGCGGTAGCGGACGGGCTGCGGCCGGGGACACCACATGGTGAGGCATGCCGTCCTCGTCGGCGACGAACCGGGTCCGGAGCACCTCGTGCCGGCGCACGCACTCATCGACCACACGCTGCAGGACCGATGGGTCGAGCACCCCGACGAGTCGCAACGCACCGGGAATGTTGTAGGCCGCGCTCCCCGGCACGAGCTGGTCCAGGAACCAGAGGCGCATCTGGGAGAAGGACAGGGGCGCAGGCCCCCGGTCCTCCCGGCGCGGGATTCGCTCCGCCGACACCGCGGGATTGGCGGCACCGGCCGACGCCCACTTCTTGAGCAGGGCGAGCTTCGCCTGGGATAGGGCCGGCTCACGCTCGGCCACGGCTTCCGGTTTCGACATGCGCTCCCCCGTCAACTGAGCTCCTCCGCCTCGACCTCACTCATCTCGCCCAGCGCGCGGAGCATCTCTTCGTGCACCACGGCCGCCAGGCGCCTGAGCGTCGGCTCGTCGAACACTTTTTGGAGCGGCACCTGGACCGGGAAGGTCTCGTGAATGCGGGTGATCAACTGGGTTCCGAGCAGGGAGTCCCCGCCCAGGTCGAAGAAGTCATCGTCCGGAGCGACCTCGGGCACGCCCAGGAGCTCCTTCCAGATCTCGGCGATCTGCATCTGAATGGTCTCCGCGATGGCGGCGGCCTCGGCCTCCGGACCGGCTTCGGTTTCGGCCCCCGAGGCGATCTCGGGAACCTCGGCCACCCCGCCTGCCTCCGCGGCGTCCTGGACCGCACCGGTCGGGCTCTCCGGAGCGGCCGGGGCACGCTCGGCCACCGGCTTGGGGTCGACCCAGTGGCGCACCCGCTCGAACGGATAGGTGGGCAGGGGCACCCGGCGGCGTCGCTCGTCGCCCTGGAACCCCTTCCAGTCCACCTCCACGCCTTCGGCCCAGAGCGCTCCCAGAGCCAGCAGCACCGACGCCAGCCCGTCCTCCTCTTCGCCCGCGGCGACCGGGGGCAGGCTGCTCCAGGCACGCCCCGGCTCCCCGGCCTCCTGCTGCTGGCGGGCGAGCTGGGCGAGCGCGCGCCCAGGGCCCACCTCCAGGAGCACCGTCTCGGACCGCTCCATGAGAGCCGCCAGCCCGTCGCCGAACCGGACCGTCGATCGCAGGTGCCGGGCCCAGTAGGCCGGGTCGGTGGCCTCGGTATCGGTGATCCAGGTGCCGGTCACGTTGGAGACGAACGGGATCGACGGCTCCCGGAGCGTCACCCCCCGAACCAGGGCCTCGAGCTCCGCCAGCACTGGCTCGACCATGGCCGAGTGGAAGGCGTGGGACACCGCGAGCCGCCGATGCTCGACCGACGCCTCCTTCAGCCTCTCCTCGAGGGCGGAGACGGCCTCCGGGGTCCCGGATAGGGTCGACGCCCGGGGGCCGTTGGCGGCGGCGAGCGACAGATCCCCATCCAGGAACCGCCCGGCCTCCTCCCCGGAGCAGCGGAGGGCCACCATGGCACCGGTGGGGAGGCTCTGCACCAGCCGCCCCCGGGCCGCCACCAGGGCGAGCGCGTCCTCCACCGAGATCACACCGGCCAGGCACGCGGCGACCCACTCGCCGATGCTGTGGCCGATCATCGCCTGGGGTGTTATGCCCCACTCCATCCAGAGCCGGGCGAGCGCCAGCTCGGTGACGAAGAGCGCCGGTTGGGTGAGGGCGGTCTGGCTGAGGTCGTGATCGGCCGCCGGCCCGTCGTCCCCGCCGAAGAGCAGCTCGCCCAGGTCGAGCCCCAGGGGCTCTCGGAGAATCTCCGCCGCGCGCTCGACCTCCCGGCGCACGGCAGGCTCCCCTTCGAGACCGCGGAGCATGCCGGGCCGCTGGGCCCCCTGCCCGGGGAAGAGAAACGCCGCGGGGCGCGCTCCCTCGGGAGCGTCGGCACGGGCCACCCCGCGGCGGGGCTCGCCCTGGCGCAGGCCCTCGATCGCCTCCTCCGGAGTGCGACAGACCAGTGCGCGGCGCTCCGAGAAGGCGCGCCGGCCGAGGCGGAGCGTGAACGCCACGTCCGCCAGGTCGGGGAGCTTCCCGCGCTCCGAGGAGCACTCCAGAGAGTGGGCCAGGTTCTCCGAGGCGGCCGCCAGCGCCCTCTCCGTCTTGGCCGAGAGCAGCAGCACCTGCCAGGGTCGCGACGGCGATCCGGCCCGGGCGGCCGGCGCCTCCTCCAGGACCGCGTGGGCATTGGTCCCGCCGATGCCGAACGAGCTCACGCCGGCCCGCCGGAGAGCTCCGCCCGCCGGCCGCCAGGGGCGCAGCTCGGTGTTGACGAAGAAGGGGCTCGAGGCGAAGTCGATCCGCGAGCTCGGCCGGGCGCAGTGAAGGCTGGGAGGGATCTCCCCATGCTCGAGCGCCAGCACCGTCTTGAGCAGCCCCGCCACACCGGCCGCCTCGCCCAGGTGGCCGATGTTGCTCTTGAGCGAGCCGAGAGCGCAGTAGCCCCGCCCGGTGGCACCGGCGGCGGTGTACGCCTCGGTCAGAGCCGTCACCTCGATCGGGTCACCCATCGCGGTGCCGGTGCCATGGGCTTCGACATAGGTGACCGTCTCCGGCTCCACCCCGGCCACCGCCAGCGCCTCCGTGATCACCTTCGACTGCCCCCGGGTGCCGGGCGCCGTGTAGCCGATGCGGGCGCCGCCGTCGTTGTTGACGGCGCTGCCCACCAGAAGCGCCCGCACTCGATCGCCGTCGGCCAGGGCGTCGGCGGCGCGCTTGAGCACCACGATGCCCACCCCGTCGCCGAACACGGTGCCGGCGGCGGCGTCCGCGAACGCCCTACAGTGGCCGTCCGGCGAGGCGATACCGCCGTCCTCGTACCAGTAGCCCGCGCGCTGGGGCACCCCCACCGCCACACCCCCGGCCAACGCCATGTCGCACTCGAAGTTGAGCAGGCTCTGGCAGGCCATGTGGATCGCCACCAAAGAGGACGAGCAGGCGGTCTGCACGGTCAGGCTGGGGCCGGTGAGGTCGAGCTTGTAGGAGACCCGGGTGGCCAGGTAGTCCTTGTCGCCGCCGATCCCCGCACGGAAGCCGCCGACGGTACGCAGGAGCTCCGGCCGGCTCATCAGGTTGTTGAGCATGTAGGAGCTCATCCCCACGCTGCCGAAGACTCCGACCGGGCCGGCCTCCTCCTCCGAGGCGTAACCGGCGGTCTCCATGGCCTCCCAGGCGCCCTCCAGGAAGAGCCGGTGCTGGGGATCCATGATCTCGGCCTCGCGGGGTGAGTAGCCGAAGAAGTCGGCGTCGAAGAGCTCCGCCCCGTCGACCACTCCGCGCGCCTTGACGTAGCGGGGATGGACCACGGCGGCCTCCTCGATGCCGTGGCTCAGGAGCTCCTCCTCGGTGAAGTGGTCGATCGACTCGACCCCGTCCCGCAGGTTCCTCCAGAAGGCTTCGAGGTCGGGCGCCCCCGGGAACCGGCCGACCATGCCGATGATCGCGATCTCCGTACCGCTGTGCTGCTCTTCGCTCATGACACCTCCCGGACAGCGCGCCCACGCCTCGCCCGAGCGCGGCGCTCGATCGCCTCGCGTCGCGTCCGCGCCCTCGCCTGAGCCTCAAAGAGGATCTCCTCTTCCGGGCTCTCCGACTCGGTCAGAAACTCGACCAGCGAAGCCACCGTCGGGTATTGAAAAAGGTTGACCATGGACAGCTCCCGGCCGATCGTGGCCCGGAGCCGTTCGTGGACCTGGACCACCAGCAACGAATGACCGCCCAGGTCGAAGAAGTTGTCGTTGACGCCCACCCGGTCGATGCCCAGCACCTCCCGCCAGATCTCCGCAATGGTGCGTTCCAGGCGGTTTCTGGGCGCGAGGTATCCGGCGGCGGCCGTGCGGGTCACGGCCGGCTCCGGCAGGGCCACCCGGTCCACCTTGCCGCTCGGGTTGAGGGGCAGCGCGTCGAGCACGGAGAACGCCGAGGGCACCATGTACGGGGGCAGCCGGTCCTTCAGGAAGGAACGCAGGTCGACCGCGAGCTGCCCCGCGGTCGGTCCGCGCAGAGGACGGTTCGCGAGCTGCTGCCAGCCCGGCTCCGTCTCCTTCCGCTCGGGCTCGGGCACCCGATCCGGACGGGGTACGTGGACGAGCGGCGAGTCACCGAACGCCTCGCGGCGCAAGAAGAGGGCGTCGACACGACCCGGCCGGGGCGGACCGGAGGCCCCGTCGCCGATCTCCACCTCATAGCCGAGCGCGTCGCCCAGAGCCCAGAGGTCCATCGGGTCGACCCCCCGATCCCCGGCCGCCTCGGCAGACCTCTCCCGTACGGCGCGGGCCGTGGAGAGGTCTTCGGGGCGCTCGAGCTCCGCGATCGCCGCCAGATCCTCGGCCACCCGGGCATCAGGCACCCCGGCCAGGGCCAGAATCTCCGGTCCGTCCGTCTCGAGCAACCGCCGCAGGCTGGCGAGGTCGAGACCCGCCCTCTCCCAGTCCTGCCAGGGCTCGGCCACCTCGCGCACCGCCGGATCCACGTGGAGCACCACGTCGTAGCGGAAGCGGGTCATCTCGTTGAGCGCCCGGCCCCGCTTTCTCAGCACCTGGACGTGGCCCACGCGCGTGCGTCGCCGTGCCAGCACCCGGAAGAGCTCCGGATCGAGCACCAGCTCCTTCTCCTCGGCCCGGCGCGCCTCGGCCCGGCGCTTCAGATCGTCGGCCGGAAGGTCGTCGGCGGCACGGGCGAGCTCGACCGACGTGTGGAAGGCGGGCAGGAGCGGGAGGCTCCGGAGGTCGCCCAGGAAGAGCTTGCCCCCCGGCCGGAGCACCCGCAGCGCACCGTCGACGACCTCGAGGAAATAGTCGAGATCGGGGAAGTACTGGGCCACCGAGTTGAGGATCACCAGATCGAACGAGCCGTCGGGGACACCGGACAGGTCGTTCGCCGGCCGCTGCTCGAGCTCCACCTGGGGCAGGTCGCCCCGCGCGTCGAGCACCCGCCGCACGTAGGCGAGCGCCGAGTCCGAGAAGTCCGTGCCCACGTAGCGCTCGCACTCCTGGGCCAGCCGGAAGAGGAGAAGCCCCGTTCCACAACCGAGCTCCAGCACCCTCCGCGCCCCGAGGGAGCGGATGCGCTCCACCGTGGCGTCGACCCACTCCCGCATCTCGTCGGACGGCAGGGGTCGTCCGGTGTAGGAGCTGTTCCAGCCGACGATGTTGAACGTCTCGTCCTCCGTGGGCCGGTCGCCGGCCTCGGCGCCGGAGGTGGCCCGGAAGGTCTCGTCGAACACCTTCTGCCACTGGTCGACCGGCGCGTCCGAGGTCTCGGAGCCCTCAGCCGTCTGAGAGCCTTCAGCCGTCTTGTCCCCCGGGAGCTCCGAGCCGTTGCGCACCACCCAGGCCACCAGCCGCCGGTCGCTCCCCTCGCCCCGGAGATCGACCACGCACTCCCCCACCACCGGATGCTCGGAGAGCGCCGCCTCCACCTCGCCGGTCTCGATGCGGAAGCCCCGGAGCTTCACCTGACCGTCGATCCGGCCCAGGAACTCGAGGACGCCGTCGACCCCCTGGCGCACGAGGTCCCGGGTGCGGTAGAGCCGCGCCCCCGGCGGGCCGTAGGGGTCGGGCACGAAGCGCTCCGCCGTCTCGGCCGGGCGGCCCAGGTAGCCGCGGGCGAGCCCGGCGCCCCCGAGGCAGAGCTCCCCCGCCACTCCCGGCGGAACCGGCCGCAGCCTGGCGTCGAGGACAATTCCGGTCGCGCCGTCCACGGGCCGGCCGATGGGCACCGTCGGGCGCTCGGCGGGCTCCGGGGCAAGCCCATCCCGCCGCGGCCGTCGGCAGGCCCAGAACGTGGAGTCGATGGTCGCCTCGGCCGGCCCGTAGAGGTTGACCAGCTCGGCCTCGGACCGGGCGTGGAACCGCGCACGCAGCCCGGCCGTGAGCGCTTCGCCGCCGCAGAAGACCCTCCCGGGCAGGGCGCCGCGGGCGAACCCGGGCTGGCTCAGGAGCATCTGAAGCTGGGCGGGCACGCACTGGAGCACCGTCGCCCGGTGGCGCTCGATCGTCTCCACCAGGTAGGCCGGCTCCCGGTGGCCCCCCGGCCGCGCCATCACCAACCGTCCACCGGCCAGCAGGGGCGCGTAGAACTCCCAGACCGAGGCATCGAAGCTGAAGGGCGTCTTCTGGACCACCGCGTCGTCCGCGCCGATCGGGAACACCCTCGCCATCCACTGCATGTGGTTGGCGAGGGCGCCGTGGGAGACCACCACCCCCTTGGGCCGGCCGGTGGAGCCGGAGGTGAAGAGGACGTAGGCCGGAGCTCCGCTCTGCACCGGCACCGGCGGCGGTCCGGGGTCGGCATCATGCTGACCGCCCCAGCCGGGCTCGAGCACCAGGGCCCGTTCGCGGTGGACCTCGCCCGGAAGGAGCGCCGGGTCTCCGGTCACGAGGACCGGAGAGCCGGTCGCCTCGATCATGTACGCGAGGCGCTCGGCCGGCACTCCCGGGTCGAGAGCCGCGTAGGCGCCCCCGGCCTTCAGGGTGCCGAGGATCGCCACCATCATCTCCACCGAGCGCTCGACGCAGAGCCCCACGAGGGTTTCGGGCCCCACCCCGCGCTCGCGCAGCCGGTGCGCCAGCAGGTTCGCGCGCCGGTCGAGCTCCCGGTAGGTGAGCCGCTCGGCGCCGTGCTCGAGGGCGACGGCGTCCGGCTCCCGGGCGGCGCGGGCCTCGAACAGCCGGTGGACCGCCAGGTCGCAGGGAGCCGCCGGATCGGTGAGCCCCGCGGGGGCGTCGGCACCGCCCCGGTGCCACTCGGAGACCACCTGCTGGAGCTCGGACGCCGCCAGCAGTGGCAGCTCGCCCAAGGACCGATCCGGGTCGGCGACGACCGCCTCCAGGAGCACCCGCAGGTGGCCGCCCAGGCGGTCGACGGTCGTGGCGTCGAACAGGTCCCGGCTGTACTGGAGCGAGCCGCCGAGACCGCGGGCCATCCACTGGAGCTCCAGGGTCAGGTCGAAGCGGGTGGTGGCGGCTCCGGTCGGCACCAGCGAGAGCTCCAGGTCCCCCAGGGCGAGGTCCGAGAGCGGCGCGTTCTGCAGCGCGAAGAAGACCTGGAAGATCGGGTTGGCGCTCGTGTCGCGCTCCGGCTGGAGCTCCTCCACCAACCGCTCGAACGGGATGTCCTGATGGGCGAAGGCGCCGAGGGACTCCTCGCGCACCCGCCCCACCGCCTCGCGGAAGCTCGGCGCGCCCGACAGGTCGGTGCGGATCGCCAGGGTGTTGACGAAGAAGCCGACCAGCCCCTCCACCTCCCGGAGCCGCCGGTTGGCGATGGGCGTGCCGACCACCAGATCGTCCTGGCCCGACAGGCGGGACAGGAGGGTCTGGAAGGCGGCGAGCAGCACCATGAATGGGGTCGCCCCCTCCCGGCGGGCCAGGACCTCGATCCCCTCGCTCACCTCCGTCCCGAGATCGAAGGGCCGGCTGGCGCCCCGGAACCGCTGGACGGTCGGCCGGGGCCGGTCGGTGGGCAGGCGTAGCGGGGGCAGCTCCCCGGCCAGACGCTCCCGCCAGAACGAGAGCTGACCGTCGAGGGTCTCGCCCGCCAGCCACCGCCGCTGCCAGGCGGCGAAGTCGTGGTACTGGACCGGCGGCGCGGGCAGGTCGGGCTCCTCGCCTGCCGCCAGGGCCTCGTAGATCGTGCGCAGCTCTTCGATCAGCACACCGATCGACCAGCCGTCCGAGACCACGTGATGGATGGTCAGAAGCAGCAGATGCTCCCCGGAGCCGACACGGAGCACGCCGCTCCGGAAGATCGGTCCCCGGGCGAGGTCGAAGGGGCGGAGCGCCTCGGCGGCGATCAGCTCCCGGACCAGCTCGTCGCGCCGGTCCTCCGGCAGGGCGCCCAGATCGACCACCGGCAGAGGCCGGGCGCTCGGCGGATCGATCCGCAGCACCGGCTCTCCCCGATGGTCGGGAAAGCGGGCCCGGAGCGTCGCCTGGCGGGCGCGGATGCGATCCAGCGTCGCGGCGAGCGCCGGCAGGTCGAGCTCCCCCCGGGTCCGCACCGCGGCCGCCATGTTGTAGAAGGGGTTCTCCGGCACCAGCCGGTCGAGGAACCAGAGCCGCTCCTGGGCGTAGGAGAGGGGCGGCGCCTCGTCCGGCGCCAGCGGCTCGATCCGCGGCAGCTCCACCGCGCCGCCTCGCCGGAGGGTGACCGCCTCCTCCACCCGCGAGGCGATCTCGGAGAGCTCCGGGCCCTCGAACACGGCCCGCAGCGGTACCTCGACCCCGAAGGCGGAACGCACTCGGGCCAGGAGCCGGGTCGCCAGGAGCGAGTTGCCCCCCAGGTCGAAGAAACGGTCGCCCGGACCGGCCGCCGGCAGCTCGAGGAGCTCGGCGAAGAAGCCGGCCAGGACCTCCTCGTAGGCGGTCCGGGGCCCGGTGCCGGCCGCTCCGCCGCCGGAGCGCGGCGGCGCCGGGTCGGGCAGGGCGCGGCGGTCCACCTTGCCGTTCGGCGTCAGCGGCAAACGATCGAGCACCACGATCCGCGACGGCACCATGGGGCCGGGCAGAGCGGCGCGCAGGTGAGCCTCGAGCGCCCCCTCCTCCGGCTGCTCGCCGGGCATCGGGGTCACGTAGCCGACGAGCCGTGCGTCGGCCCCGGAGCCGCGGGCCGCCACCACCGCCCTGCCGACGCTCTGGTGGCGCCCGAGGACCGCTTCGATCTCGCCGATCTCGATCCGGTGGCCGCGCACCTTGACCTGATGGTCGAAGCGCCCGAGGAACTCGAGCTCCCCGTCCGAGCGCCAGCGGGCCAGGTCGCCCGTCGAGTAGAGCCGGGCTCCCGGAAGACCGCCGAACGGGTCGGGCACGAATCGTTCGGCGGTCAGCCCGGGCCGGCCCAGGTACCCGCGCGCCACGCCGGCACCGCCGATGAAGAGGGCCCCGGCCACCCCCGCGGGCACCGGCTCACCGAACGGATCGAGCAGGTAGACGCGGGTGTTGGCGATCGGCCGACCGAGGGAGACGGTACCTCCCCCCGGCTCCACGCGGCCGACGGTCGACCAGACGGTGGTCTCGGTCGGTCCGTAGAGGTTCCAGCACTCGGCCGCGGTGCGGGCCAGGAAGTCCCCCAGCTCGGGCGGCAGGGCCTCTCCGCCGGCAAAGACCCGCAGATCGGGCGACCCCTGCCAGCCGGCGTCGCGCAGCATGCGCCAGGTGCTCGGCGTGGCCTGGAGACCGGTGGCGCCGGACTCGGCGAGGCTGTCGCGCAACCTGGCGCCGTCGGCCGCCGTCTCCCGGTCCACCACCCAGACCGTGGCGCCCACGGCGAGCGGCAGGAAGAGGTCGAATCCCGCGATGTCGAACGACAGGGTGGTCACCGCCAGCAGCACATCGTCCGCCCCGAGACCCGGCCTCCGGGCCATCGCCTCCAGGAAGGCGACGATCGCCCGGTGAGGCACCACCACCCCCTTCGGACGACCGGTCGAGCCGGAGGTGTAGATGACGTACGCCATCGACTCCGGATCCACCTGCAGCTCCGGCCGGCCGGCCGCCCTCGGCTCCTCCGCCAGGAGCCGATCGAGGCAGACCACCGTCCCGTCGCTCGCGGCCATCTCCGGCAGGGCATCCAAGAGCGGCTCTTCGCTCAGGAGCACCCGGGCCCCCGAGTCATCGAGGACGAGCTCCAGGCGCTCCCGCGGGTAGGCGGGGTCGAGGGGCAGGTAGGCGCCGCCGGCCTTGAGCACGCCCAGAAGGGCCACCACCATGGCGACCGAGCGGCCCACCGCCACGGCGACCGGCTCTTCCGGTGCCACGCCGAGGGCGAGGAGCCGATGGGCCAGCCGGTTCGCCTGCCGGTCGAGCTCGGCGTAGGTCAAACGCTCGTCGCCGGCGACCACGGCGAGGGCGTCCGGGTCCGTGTCAGCCCGGCGTTCGACCAGGCCGTGGAGGGTCGGGGCGCCGGTGAGCGATCGCTCCGTGTCGTTCCACGCGGAGAGCACCTGGAAGCGCTCGGCGGCACCGAGAACCGGCAGGGCCGCAAGGGGCGCGAACGGGTCGGCCACCGCCGCCGAGAGGAGACGCTCGTAGCGCTCCACCAGGCGCCGGACCGTCGTCGGATCGAAGAGGTCCCGATCGTACTCGAGGGTCCCGGCGAGGCCCGACTCCGACTCCCAGAGCGACAGGTCGAGGTCGAACTTGGCACCGCCGGTTTCGGCCCCCATCAGGCGCAGATCCACGCCGGGCAGACTGGGCGGATCGCCGGGGGTGTTGACGAGCTGGAACGAGACCTGGAACAGCGGATTCCTCGCCAGATCCCGCTCGAGATCGAGCTCCTCGACGATGCGCTCGAAGGGGAGGGCCTGGTGGGCGTAGGCGGCGAGCGCGGTCTCGCGCACCGCCGCCACGTGCTCGGCGAAGCTCGGCTCGCCGCCCAGGTCGGCCCGGAGCACCAGCATGTTGACGAAGAAGCCGATCATGCCCTCGGTCTCGCCCCGGTCCCGGTTGGCGATGGGCGAGCCGATGACCACGTCCGTCTGCCCGGAGAGGCGGCCGAGGAGCGCCTGGAAGCCGGCGAGGAGCACCATGAAGAGGGTCGCGCCCTGCGCCTCCGCTCGGGCCCGAAGGGCCTCCGCCAGCTCCTCCGGCAGCCGCACCGGGAGCTTGCCTCCCCGGAAGCGCTGGACCGCCGGCCGCGGCCGGTCGGTGGGGAGCTCCAGGGGCGGCGCCCCGTGCAGGCGCTCCCGCCAGAGCTCGAGGTGGCGCTCGAGCACCTCACCCCGGAGCCAGTCCCGCTGCCAGGTGGCGAAGTCCACGTACTGGAGCGCGGGCTCCGGCAGCGACGACGGCCGGCCCTCGACGAACGCCCCGTAGAGGCTCGACAGCTCGCCCACCAGCACGCCCGTCGACCAGCCGTCGAAGACGATGTGGTGCAGGGTCGCGAGCAGTGCGTGGCGCGCCCCCGCTCCGCCGGTCACTCGGCCGCTCCCGCTCGCCAGACGCACCAGCGTCAGCCGGACCAACGGACCTCGCTCCAGGTCGAAGCCCTGCCGCGCCTGCTGACGACGGAGACGAGCGAGCTCGACCTCGCACCGGCCCGCGGGCAGGGCGGAGAGATCGACCCGGGCGGGGATCGCCGCGCCGACCATCGACGACTTCTCGGCGTCCAGCACCCGCTGCACCGGCCGGCCGTCCACCTCCGGGAACCGGGTGCGGAGGGACTCGTGGCGGCGGACGATCTCGGCCAGGGCCCGATCGAGGGCCCCGGCGTCCAGGTCACCGTCCAGGAGCAGGGCGAAGGGCTCGTTGTAGGCGGTCCCGCCCGGGAGCAGCCGGTCGAGGAACCAGAGCCGCTCCTGGGCGAAGGAGAGCGGCGCCTCCCCCTCCCGTGCGACGCGCCGGATGGGAGGCGCCACGGGCGCCGCCCGCCCCTCGCGGAGCGCCTCGACCGCGGACGCCAGGCCGGCGACCGTGGGGGTCTCGAAGAGGGCCCGGAGCGGCACCTCCAGCCCCAGCTCCTCGCGCATCCGCGACACCACCTGGGTCGCGAGCAGCGAATGGCCCCCGAGGTGGAAGAAGTCGTCCCCGACCCCCAGGCGCTCGACCCCCAGGACCTCGGCCCAGATCCGCGCCAGCGTCTCCTCGGTGGCCGTGCTCGGGGCCACGTAGCCCTCGTCCACCTCCGGGCGGCCCCGCTCCGGCGCCGGCAACGCCCGCCGGTCGAGCTTGCCCTGGGGGGTCACCGGCAGGCCGTCGAGCATGACGAAGGCCGACGGCACCATGTGGGCCGGCAGATGGCACTCCAGGTGCTCCCGGAGCTCCGGCACCAGGCGGCGGAGGAAGAACCCCCGCCGCGGGCTGTTGGCCCAGTCCGCGAGGGCCGCACGGCTCCCCCGGCCGGCCGGCGACGGCGCCAGCGGGCGCGGCCTTCCGGGCAGGTCCTCGCGCCGGAGGGCGGCGTCGAAGCGCCCCTCGGCCCCGGGAGCCGCCCAGCCGAGGGCCACCCGGTAGCCGTGGCGGCCCGCGAGCTCCCGGAGCGCCTCGGGGTCGACGCCCCGCTCGCCTCCGGACACGGCACCGCCGTCGGCCCGGTCCCCGCCACCACTCTCGGACACGCGGCTCCTCACGCCGCCCACCGTGGCCGGCCGCTCCGGCGCGGCCAGCAGGCGCACCAGGGCCGCCTGGCGGGCGAGGCGGGCGTTGGGGATCGCCCGCACGACGAGCTCCTCCGGCTGGTCGGCCTCGAGCAGTCGCCCGAGGGCGTCGAGCCCACGCGCCCCGGTGCTTTCGTCGAGATCACTCCCGTCGAGGTCACTCCCGGAGAGAGCGCTCCACTCGAGCTCCTCGCCGTCCAGCTCGTCGGTCGACGAGTCGTCCACGGCGGCGTCGCCCACCCAGAGGAGCGCCTGGTACCGGAAGCGGGTGAGCTCGTTGTGGGAACGCCCCCACTTGGGCGCGACCTCGACCCGCGAGATCTCGGGCACGCGCTCGGTCAGGGCTGCGAACAGATCGGGTGCCACCACCAGCTCCGTCTCCTGGGCCGCCTGGCGCCCTGCCCGCTGCTCGAGGAGCGACACCGGCGCGCCGTCGACCACGCCCCCGGCGCCGGCCGGCCGTTCGAGCTCCCGCGCCAGGTGCTGGGTCGAGAGAAGCGGCAGGCTCCGCACGTCGCCCACGAGCACGAACCCCCCGGGCGCCACCAGCTCCACCGCTCCCCGGAGCACCCGCTCCAGGTACTCCACGTCCGGGAAGTACTGGACCACCGAGTTGAGCACCACCGCGTCGAACGAGCCCGGCTCCAGGCCTTCGAAGTCGTCGCCCGGCTGGTGCCGGAGCTCCACCTGGTCGAGCCCCAACCGGTCCACGTGGCGGCCGACGTGCTCGAGGGAGGCGGTCGAAAGATCGGTCCCCACGTAGCGCTCGGCCTCCGGCGCCACCCGGAACAGGATCATGCCGGTGCCGCAGCCGATCTCGAGCACCCGCCGCGGCCGGTGCTCGAGGATCTGGGCCACGGTCTCGTCCAGCCACTCGCGCATCTCGGCGGGAGGGATCGCGTCCGCGGTCTCCGCGCTGGTCCAGCCGGCCAGGTTGAAGGTCGGGTCGCCGCTGCCGGTCGCCGGGCCGGCCGGGCCATCCTCCGTGCCGTAGGTCTGGTCGAAGACCGCCAGCCACCGTTCCACATGGTCCCCCGACCAGCTCCCGTCCCCCCCGTCACCGGCCGCGCCGGCCGCCGACGGCACCACATAGGCGACGAGCTCCTTCGACGCCCCCTCGACGCCGACGCCGTCGCGGGCGATGACCGCCACCTCGCCCACCGCCTGGTGACCGCGCAGGGCCGCCTCGATCTCCCCCGGCTCGATGCGGAAGCCCCGGATCTTGACCTGATGATCGATCCGCCCCAGGTGCTCGAGATCTCCGCCGGCCGTCCACCGGCCCAGGTCCCCCGACCGGTAGAGCCGCCCCCCCGGCACCCCGCTCCACGGGTCGGGCACGAAGCGCTCCGCGGTCAACGCCGGCCGGCCCAGATAGCCGGGGGCCACGCCCGCGCCACCGACCAGGAGCTCCCCGGCCACCCCGACCGGGCAGAGCGCCCCCCGCGGATCCGCCACGTAGACCCTGAGATCCGGGATCGGCTCCCCCACCCGGCTCCCCAGGCCCGCATCCTCCGGACCGAGCCGGCGATGGGTCACGTGCACCGTCGTCTCGGTGATGCCGTACATGTTGACCAGGCGGCCCGGAAGCTCCCCATCCCACCAGGCGTGCAGGCTCGACAGCTCCAGCGCCTCGCCGCCGAACACCACCCAGCGCACCGCCGGCAGACCGCTCCCCGTGCTCCGCTCCACCGCCAGGAGCTGCTGGAAGGCCGACGGCGTCTGGTTGACCACCGTCGCCCGCTCGGAGAGGAGCAGGTCGTGGTAGCGCTCCGCCTCCCGGCTCACCCAGTAGGGCACCACCACCAGACGACCGCCGTAGAGGAGCGCTCCCCAGATCTCCCAGACCGAGAAGTCGAAGGCGTAGGAGTGGAAGAGCGTCCAGGTGTCCCCCGGACCGAACCCGAACCACTCGTCCGTGGCGTCGAACAGCCGCACCGCCTGGCCGTGGGGCACCACCACGCCCTTCGGCCGCCCGGTCGAGCCCGACGTGTAGATCACGTAGGCCGGGCTCGGGCCCGGGGGCAGGACCGGCTCGGACAGGGCGTCGCTCCGCCCGCCGCCCGGCCCCCCGTCGACCGCCACCCGCCGGCAGCCGTCCGGGAGGTGGAGCCCGAGGCCTCGGTCAGTCTCCTCCGAGGCCACCACCCAGCGGAGCCCGGCGTCCTCGACCACAAACGCCACCCGCTCCTCCGGGTACCGGGGGTCGAGCGGCACGTAGGCGGCGCCGGCCGCCAGCACGCCCGCCACCGCCACCACCAGGTCGAGGGAACGCTCCAGCGAGAGCCCCACCAGCTCCCCGGTCTCCACCCCCGCGGCCCGCAGCCGTCCGGCGAGTGCGAGCGCCCGGCGCCAGAGCTCGCCGTAGGTCAGAGCCCCGTCCTCGTAGACCACCGCCGTCGCGGCCGGGCTCCGACCCACCTGGGCCGCGAGCCGCGCCACCAGGGACTCGGACGACGGCTCCGGCCATGCCGTCCCGTTCCACTCGTCCCGTACCAGGTGGAGCTCGGCCGGGCCCAAGAGCGAGAGCTCACCGACCCGCCGCTCCGGGTGGGCCGCCGCCTCCGCCGCCAGCGCCTCGAAGTGGCGCGCCCACCGCTCCACCGTCGAGCGCTCGAAGAGATCCGCGTCGTACTGGAGCACCCCCCGGAAGCCGTCACCGACCTCCCAGAGGTCGAGCTTCAGGTCGAAGAGCGAGGTCTCGTTGTCGCTCCGGAGCCCGTCGATCGAGAGCCCCGGGAGCGTGATCTCGGACACCGGTGCGTTCTGGAGCGCGAAGACCACCTGGAAGAGGGGATTGTGGCCGCTGCTCCGCTCCGGCTGGAGCTCCTCCACCAGCTTCTCGAACGGCAGGTCCTGGTGGGCATAGGCGCCGAGGGACACCTCCCGGGCGCGCTCCACCAGCTCCGAGACCGTCGGGTCGTCCGACAGGTCGAGGCGGAGCACCAGCGAGTTGACGAAGAACCCGATCAGCCCCTCGATCTCCGCGCGGTTCCGGTTGGCGATCGGCGTGCCCACGCCCACGTCTCCCTGGCCGGAGAGCCGCGCGAGGAGCGCCCCGAACACCGCCAGCAGCGTCATGAACGGCGTCGCCCCCCGCTCCCCGCCCAGGCGCCGCACCGCCGCCCCCTCCGCCGGGCCGAGCCGCACCGGCACCCGGGCCCCCCGGAACCGCTGCACCGCCGGCCGCCGCCGGTCGAGGGGCAGCGCCAGCGGCTCGACCCCCGCCAGGCGCTCACGCCAGTAGCCCATCTGCCGGTTCCACACCTCGCCGCTCAGCCACCGGCGCTGCCAGGCCGCGAAGTCCGCGTACTGGACCGGCGGCTCCGGTCGGTGCACCGACCCGCCTTCCTCCGAGGCGAAGCCCTGGTAGAGGTCCGCCACCTCCCGCACCAGCACACCCATCGACCAGCCGTCGGCGACGATGTGGTGGAGGGTCAAGAGCAGCGCGTGCTCCTCGGCTCCCAGGCAGACCAGGGTCGAGCGCGCCACCGGCCCCCGCGCCAGGTCGAACGGCCGCGACGCCTCCGCCGTCGCCCGCCGCTCCACCTCGACCTCCCGAAGCCCCTCCGGCAGGGCGGAGAGATCGACCACCGGCAGCGGCCAGATCTCGTCCGTCACCCGCTGGACCGGCCGGCCGCCCTCGGACGGGAAGCGGGTGCGGAGCGTCTCGTGGCGCCGCGCCACCTGGGCGAGGCTCCGGCCGAACGCCCGCCGGTCGAGGCGGCCCCGGAGGCGGACCGCCACCGGCACGTTGTAGAACGGGTTTCCCGGGGCGTACTGGTCGAGGAACCAGAGCCGCTCCTGGGCGAACGAAAGCGGGATGTTCCCTCCGCGCTCGTCGGGGACGATCCTCTCGATCGGCGGCTCGGCGGGGTGCTCCCTGCCGCCGGCACCTCCCGCCAGGGATCGATCGAGGACCGCCGCCAGCTCCGCCAGGGTGCCCGCCTCGAACACCGCCCGGAGCGGCAGGTCGACGCCGAAGACCGTCCGCACACGGGAGGCGACCCGGGTGGCGAGCAGGGAGTGACCGCCGAGGTCGAAGAAGTCGTCGTGGGCGCCCACCGGCCCCACCTCCAGCACCTCGGACCAGATGGCCGCCAGAGCCTCCTCGGTGGGAGTGCGGGGCGGCACATGAGCGCCGGCCGACCGAGCCACGGGGCGGTCGAGGGCCGCCAGCGCCCGGCGGTCCACCTTGCCGTTGGCGGTGCGCGGCATGGCGTCCAGGCGCACCACCGACGCGGGGACCATGTAGTCGGGCAGCCGATCCCCCAGATACCGTCGGAGGTCCCCAGGATCGTCGTCCGCGTCCACCGCGACGAACGCCACCAGCCGCCGCTCCCCCAGGCCCGTGGCTGCCGGACCTTCCGCATCGAGCACCAGCACCACCGCCTGCCGGACCGCCGGATGCCCGGCGACGACCGCCTCGATCTCTCCCGGCTCGACCCGGAAGCCCCGAAGCTTGACCTGCTGGTCGAACCGGCCCAGGAACTCGACGCGGCCGTCCGGGAGCAGACGCACCCGGTCGCCGGTCCGGTACATGCGCTCGCCCGGCCGTCCGGAGACGCGCTCGGCGAAGGGGTCGGGCACGAAGCGCTCGGCCGTCAGGGCGGGCCGCCGCCAGTACCCTTGCGCCAGGCCGTCGCCCGCGGCACACAGCTCGCCGGGCACCCCGACCGGCACCGGCTCGAGGTCCGGCCCCAGCACATGGACCCGCCCGTTGGCGATCGGCCGGCCGATGGGGACCGGTGCGACCACGTCCTCCGGCCGGCTCATCCGGTGACAGCAGGTGAACGTGGTGTTCTCGGTCGGGCCGTAGCCGTTGACCACCACGGCCCCGTCGGCATCGGCGAGCGCCTCGAGGGCGGCGCGCACCTGAGCCACCGGCAGCACGTCGCCCCCGGCGAGGATCTGCCGCACCCCGCGGAGGTCGTCCATGCGCTCCGCGACCATCTGCTCGAAGAGGGCCGCGGTCAGCCAGACGAGGCTCACCCGCTCCCGAGCGATCGTTCGGCCGAGCTCGGCGAGGGACGACCGAAGCTCCGGGACCAGCACCAACCGACCCCCGTGGAGGAAGGCCCCCCAGATTTCGAGCGTCGAGGCGTCGAAGCCGAGCGACGAGCCCTGGAGCACCACCTCGTCCGGGCCGAGCTCCGCGTACCAGTTGCCGAAGACCAGTCGCGCCACGGCCCGGTGGACCGCGCCGACCCCCTTCGGCTCGCCGGTCGAGCCGGAGGTGTAGAGCACGTAGGCGAGGCCGTCGGTGGGAACCCGACGCCGGGGACCGGTCGGCCGGGGGGACGCCGAACCGCCCGCGCTTCGGTCTCCGGCCAGCGGCACGATCGGCCAGGGCCCGTCGGGCACCAGCCCCTCCGACCCCGGCCCCACGACGAGCGCCCCGGGATCGGCATCCGCCACCAGGAAGGCCCGACGCTCGTCCGGGTACGAAGGATCGACCGGCACGTAGGCGGCCCCTGCCTTGAGCGTCGCCACCAGCGCCAGGATCGCCTCGGGCGAGCGTTCCACCACGAGGCAGACCCGATCGCCGGCCTCGACGCCGGCTTCGATCAGTCGCAGGGCGAGGCGATCGGCCCGGCGGTCGAGCTCGCCGTAGGTCAGGGCCACGACCCCCGACACCAGCGCGACGGCGTCCGGGGTGCTCGCCGCCTGCGCCTCGAACAACTCGGCGAGGTCCGCGTCCATCGGGTAGGACACGGCCGTGTCGTTCCACTCGGCCACCACCTGGAGCCGCTCGGCACGATCGAGGAGCGGCAGCTCCGAGAGGCCGAGCTCCGGGGCGTCGACGGCGGCCGCCAGGAGACGCCGGTACTGGGCCCCCAGGCGCCGCACGGTGGTCTCGTCGAAGAGGTCCCGGTCATAGGCGATCGAGCCGGTCAGGTCACCGTCGGCCTCGGCCGTCTCGACCATGGAGAGATCGAGATCGAACTTGGCCGGAGCGCTGGGCTCCTCGATCGGCCGGAGCACCACCCCGGGCAGCTCGAGGCGATCCACGGGCGGCCGGTGAAGCTGGAAGACCACCTGAAAGAGGGGGTTCCGAGCGAGGTCGCGCTTCAGGTCGAGCTCCTCGACGATGCGCTCGAAGGGCAGCGCCTGGTGCGCGTAGGCGGAGAGGGCCGCCTCCTTGACCGCCGCCAGGTGCTCGGCGAAAGAGGTCTCCCCTCCCAGATCGGCCCGGAGCACCAGCATGTTGACGAAGAAGCCGATCATGCCTTCGGTCTCGCCCCGATCCCGGTTGGCCACGGGCGAGCCCACGACCACGTCCGTCTGCCCCGAGAGCCGCGCCAGGAGCGCCTGGAAGCCCGCCAGGAGCACCATGAAAAGGGTCGTTCCCGTGGCGTCCGCCCACGCCCGGAGCCGGGCCGCCAGCGGCTCCGGCAGGTGTGCTCGGACCTTGCCGCCCCTGAAGCGCTGCACCGCCGGCCGCGGCCGGTCGGTGGGAAGCTCGAGAGGGGGCGCCCCGCTCAGGCGCTCGCGCCAGAGCTCGAGATGGCGCTCCAGCACCTCTCCCCGGAGCCAATCCCGCTGCCACGCGGCGAAATCCGCGTACTGAAGCTCCGGCTCCGGGAGGGGTGAAGGCCGCCCTTCGACGAACGCCCGGTAGAGCCTGGACAGCTCCCCCACCAAGACGCCCGTCGACCAGCCGTCGAAGACGATGTGGTGCAAGGTCGCCAGGAGCGCGCTGCGCCCCCCGGCGCCGGCCCCACCATCGACACCACGATCGACACGGCCATCAACATCACCGGGGCCCGGGCCGGCGAGCCGCACCAGGGCCAGACGCACCAGCGGACCCCGCTCCAGGTCGAAACCCCGCCGCGCCTGCTGACGGCGCACCCGGTCAAGCTCCGCCTCGCGCCGTCCGTCCGGAAGAGCCGTCAGATCGATCCGGGCGGGCGGCTCCGCTGCCCGGCCCACGAGCTGCACCGGCCGGCCGCCGATCTCCGCGAAGCGGGTGCGCAGAGACTCGTGACGACGGATGATCTCCGCCAGCGCCCTCTCCAGAGCCACCGCGTCCAGAGCCCCTTCGAGCAGCAGGGCGAACGCCTCGTTGTAGGCGCTGCCCCCGGGGAGCAGCCGGTCGAGGAACCAGAGCCGCTCCTGGGCGAACGAGAGTGGCGCCGGTCCCCCGCGCGAGCGCCGCCGAATGGGCGGCGCCACGGGCGTTCCGCCCTGTCGGAGGAGCGCCTCGACCACCGGCGTCAGACCCGCGATCGTCGGGGTCTCGAAGAGGGCCCGCAGCGGCACCTCGACCTCCAGCTCTTCGCGCATCCGCGACATGACCTGGGTCGCCAGCAGGGAGTGCCCCCCGAGGTGGAAGAAATCGTCCTCGACGCCCACGCGCTCCACGCCGAGCACGTCGCTCCAGATCCTGGCGAGCGCCTCCTCGGTCGCGGTGCGAGGCGCCACGTACCGCTCGCCCACCTCGGTCCGATCCCACTCCGGCGCCGGAAGCGCGCGGCGGTCGAGCTTGCCCTGGGGGGTCACCGGCAGCGCGTCGAGCATGACGAACGCCGACGGCACCATGTGGGCCGGCAGGTGGCTCTCGACGTGCTCCCGGAGCCGGGGCGCCAGCCGGCGGAGGAAGAGACCGCGCCGCGGGCTGTTGGCCCAGGTCGCGAGCGGCCTCCGCTCGCCCCCCGAGGGCGCCGGCGGACAGGGCCGCCCGGAGAGGTCCGTACGCCGGAACACGGCGTCGAAACGCCCCTCGGTCCCGGGCGAGGCCCAGCCGAGGGCCACCCGATAGCCGTGGCGGGCGGCGAGATCCCGGAGCGCCTCCGGCTCCACGCCTCGCTCGCCGCTCTCCTCGGCGAGCCGCCCCCGCAGCGCCCCGACCGTCACCGGCCGGTCCGGAGCGGCGACCAGGCGGGCGAGCGCCGCCTGACGGGCCAGGCGGGCGTTGGGGACCGACCGCAGGAGGAGCTCCTCGGGCCGGGTGGTCTCGAGCAACCGCCCCAGGGCCTCGAGGCCGAGCCCCTCGCCGCTCCAGTCGAGCTCGTCGACCCGTGGCTCGGGATCGTGGGGCGCGGTGCCAGGTTTCGGATCGGTCCAGTCGCCCACCCAGAGGAGCGCCTGATAGCGGAAGCGGGTCAGCTCGTTGTGGGAGCGCCCCCACTTGGGCGCGATCTCGACCCGCGAGATTTCGGGCACGCGCTCGGCCAGGGCGGCGAAGAGCTCCGGCGCCACCACCAGCTCGGTCTCCTGGGCCGCCTGGCGCCCTGCCCGCTGCTCGAGGAGCGACACCGGCGCGCCGTCGACCACGCCCCCGGCACCGGCCGGCCGGTCGAGCTCCCGTGCCAGGTGCTGGGTCGGCAGGAGCGGCAGGCTCCGCAGGTCGCCCACGAGCACGAACCCCCCGGGCGCCACCAGCTCCACCGCTCTCCGGAGCACCCGCTCCAGGTACTCCACGTCCGGGAAGTACTGGACCACCGAGTTGAGCACCACCGCGTCGAACGAGCCCGGCTCCAGGCCTTCGAAGTCGTCGCCCGGCTGGTGCCGGAGCTCCACCTGGTCGAGCCCCAACCGGTCCACGTGGCGGCCGACGTGCTCGAGGGAGGCGGTCGAAAGATCGGTCCCCACGTAGCGCTCGGCCTCCGGCGCCACCCGGAACAGGATCATGCCGGTGCCGCAGCCGATCTCGAGCACCCGCCGCGGCCGGTGCTCGAGGATCTGGGCCACGGTCTCGTCCAGCCACTCGCGCATCTCGGCGGGAGGGATCGCGTCCGCGGTCTCCGCGCTGGTCCAGCCGGCCAGGTTGAAGGTCGGGTCGCCGCTGCCGGTCGCCGGGCCGGCCGGGCCATCCTCCGTGCCGTAGGTCTGGTCGAAGACCGCCAGCCACCGTTCCACATGGTCCCCCGACCAGCTCCCGTCCCCCCCGTCACCGGCCGCGCCGGCCGCCGACGGCACCACATAGGCGACGAGCTCCTTCGACGCCCCCTCGACGCCGACGCCGTCGCGGGCGATGACCGCCACCTCGCCCACCGCCTGGTGACCGCGCAGGGCCGCCTCGATCTCCCCCGGCTCGATGCGGAAGCCCCGGATCTTGACCTGATGATCGATCCGCCCCAGGTGCTCGAGATCTCCGCCGGCCGTCCACCGGCCCAGGTCCCCCGACCGGTAGAGCCGCCCCCCCGGCACCCCGCTCCACGGGTCGGGCACGAAGCGCTCCGCGGTCAACGCCGGCCGGCCCAGATAGCCGGGGGCCACGCCCGCGCCACCGACCAGGAGCTCCCCGGCCACCCCGACCGGGCAGAGCGCCCCCCGCGGATCCGCCACGTAGACCCTGAGATCCGGGATCGGCTCCCCCACCCGGCTCCCCAGGCCCGCATCCTCCGGACCGAGCCGGCGATGGGTCACGTGCACCGTCGTCTCGGTGATGCCGTACATGTTGACCAGGCGGCCCGGAAGCTCCCCATCCCACCAGGCGTGCAGGCTCGACAGCTCCAGCGCCTCGCCGCCGAACACCACCCAGCGCACCGCCGGCAGACCGCTCCCCGTGCTCCGCTCCACCGCCAGGAGCTGCTGGAAGGCCGACGGCGTCTGGTTGACCACCGTCGCCCGCTCGGAGAGGAGCAGGTCGTGGTAGCGCTCCGCCTCCCGGCTCACCCAGTAGGGCACCACCACCAGACGACCGCCGTAGAGGAGCGCTCCCCAGATCTCCCAGACCGAGAAGTCGAAGGCGTAGGAGTGGAAGAGCGTCCAGGTGTCCCCCGGACCGAACCCGAACCACTCGTCCGTGGCGTCGAACAGCCGCACCGCCTGGCCGTGGGGCACCACCACGCCCTTCGGCCGCCCGGTCGAGCCCGACGTGTAGATCACGTAGGCCGGGCTCGGAGCCGGGGGCAGGACCGGCTCGGACAGGGCGTCGCTCCGCCCGCCGCCCGGCCCCCCGTCGACCGCCACCCGCCGGCAGCCATCCGGAAGCGCCAGAGCCCCGGTCTCCCCACGGCCCTCGTCCTCCGAGGCCACCACCCAGCGGAGCCCGGCGTCCTCGACCACAAACGCCACCCGCTCCTCCGGGTACCGGGGGTCGAGCGGTACGTAGGCGGCGCCGGCCGCCAGCACGCCCGCCACCGCCACCACCAGGTCGAGGGAACGCTCCAGCGAGAGCCCCACCAGCTCCCCGGTCTCCACCCCCGCGGCCCGCAGCCGTCCGGCGAGGGTCAGGGCCCGGCGCCAGAGCTCGCCGTAGGTGAGCACCCCGTCCTCGTAGACCACCGCCGTCGCGTCCGGGCTCCGACCCACCTGGGCCGCGAGCCGCGCCATCAGGGACTCGGCCGACGGCTCCGGCCATGCCGTCCCGTTCCATTCGGAGCGCACCAGGTGGAGCTCGGCCGGGGCCAGGAGCGAGAGCTTACCGACCCGCCGCTCCGGGTGGGCCGCCGCCTCCGCCGCCAGCGCCTCGAAGTGCCGGGCCCAGCGCTCCACCGTCGAGCGCTCGAAGAGATCCGTGTCGTACTGGAAAACACCCTGGAGGCCGCCATCGACCTCCCAGAGATCGAGCTTCAGGTCGAACTTGGCGCTCTCGATGTCGACCCCGAGCCGCTCCATCGTGAGCCCGGGCAGGGAGATCTCGGACACCGGTGCGTTCTGGAGCGCGAAGACCACCTGGAAGAGGGGGTTGTGGCCGCTGCTCCGCTCCGGCTGGAGCTCCTCCACCAGCTTCTCGAACGGCAGGTCCTGATGAGCGTAGGCGCCGAGGGCCACCTCCCGGGCGCGCTCCACCAGCTCCGAGACCGTCGGGTCGTCCGATGTGTCGAGCCGGAGGACCAGGGAGTTGACGAAGAACCCGATCAGCCCCTCGATCTCCCCACGGTTCCGGTTGGCGATCGGTGTGCCGACCGCCACGTCCCCCTGACCGCTGGCCCGAGACAGAAGCGCCCCGAAAAGCGCCAGAAGCGCCATGAACGGCGTCGCCCCCCGCTCCTGGCCGAGCCGTCGCACCCCGGATGCCACCGGCCGGCCGAGCCGTAGTGGAACCCGGCCCCCGCGGAAACGCTGCACCGACGGCCGACGCCGGTCGAGCGGCAGAGCCAGCGGCTCGACCCCGGCCAGGCGCTCCCGCCAGTACCCCATCTGGCGATCCCACACCTCGCCGGTCAGCCACCGACGCTGCCAGGCCGCGAAGTCCACGTACTGGATCGGAAGCTCCGGCAGGCGCGGCGGCGCCGCCGCCGAGTCGCCCCCGGACGCGAGCCCCTGATAGAGCGCCGCCACCTCCCGCACCAAGACCCCCATGGACCACCCGTCGGAGACGATGTGGTGGAGCGTTACCAGGAGCGCGTGCTCCTCGGCCCCCTGGCGCAGGAGCACCGAGCGCGCCACCGGCCCCCGCGCCAGATCGAAGGGCTGGGCCGACTCCTCCGCCGCCTGGCGTGTGACCTCGGCCTCTCGGCGCTTCTCCGGCAGGGCGGAGAGATCGACCACCGGCAGCGGCCAGCTCGGCCGCGACACCCACTGGACCGGCCGGCCTCCCAGAGAGGGGAACCGGGTGCGGAGCGTCTGGTGGCGCTTGGCCAGCGCGACCAGGGCGCGCTGGAGGGCCGGCACGTCCAGGCGCCCCCGGAGGGCGACCGCCACCGGCACGTTGTAGAACGGGTTGCCCGGAGTGAGCTGGTCGAGAAACCAGAGCCGCTCCTGGGCGAAGGAGAGGGCGAGGGCGTCTGGATCGAGGCCCTTCTGCTTCAGGCGCCGAGCCAGCAGAGCCCTCTTTTCGGGAGACAGCCCCTCGAGGCCGGCAGCGACATCGGTCCGGCGGTCCTTCGTCATGAGGGTTCGTCCTCGGAGAGGAGCTGGGCGGCCTCTTCGTCGGTGAGCGAATCAAGCTCGTCGAACAGGTCCTCGAAATCGACCTCTCGGCGCTGGATCGGTTCGATCGAGTCGGCCGGAGTATCCGGCCCATGCGCCCCATGCGCCCCATGCGCCCCATGCGGGCCATGCGGGCCAGCCTGCCCGGAGACCGCCGCCGACAGCGGGCCGTCCGCGCTCTCCACCCAGGGGGCGATCGCCGCCGCCAGCCCGGCCGGCGTGGGGTGCTCGAAGACCAGCCGCAGAGGCACGTCCCGGCCCGAAAGCTCCCGCAAGCGGGTCACGAGCTGGGTCGCGAGTAGCGAGTGGCCGCCGAGGTCGAAGAAGTCGTCGTGGGCGCCGACCCGCTCCCGCCCCAGGAGCTCGGCCCAGAGGGCGGCCAGGGCCTCCTCGATCGGCCCGCGGGGAGCGACGTGCTCGGCCTCGGGCTCGGCGGACGGCCGGTCCATCCTCTGCAGGGCCCGGCGATCGACCTTGCCGTTCGGGGTGACCGGGAAGGAGTCGAGGAGCACCAGCTCGGCCGGCACCATGTAGGAGGGCAACCGCTCGCGCAGGTGGCCGCGGAGCTCCTCGGACAGCTCGCGGCTCGAGGCGTCGGAGCCGTCGCCGTCGCGGACCAGCACGAAGCCCACCAGTCGAAGGTCCCCCGGCTCGTGGCGGATCGGAAGCACCACTGCGTCGCGCACGCCGGGGTGGCCGGCCAGGGCGGCCTCGACCTCCCCGGGCTCGACGCGGAAGCCGCGGAGCTTGAGCTGGAGATCGAACCGGCCGAGGAACTGGACGCGCCCGTCGGGCAGCAGGCGCACCCGGTCGCCGGTGCGATACATGCGCTCACCGCCACGGCTCCCCGCGACCACCTCCGCGGCGAACGGATCGGGCACGAAGCGCCCGGCCGTCAGCTCCGGCCGGCGCCAGTAACCCCGAGCCAGGCCGTCGCCGGCCGCCCAGAGCTCGCCGGGAGCGCCGATCGGCACCGGCGCGAGGTCGGGCCCCAGCACGTAGATCCGCCCCCCCGCGACGGGGCGGCCGATCGGCACCGGAGAGTCCACGTCCTCCGGGCGGCCCATCCGGTGGCAGCAGGTGAACGTGGTGTTCTCGGTCGGGCCGTAGCCGTTGATCACCGCGGCCCCCGCGCCGTGGTCGAGGCCCTCCACGGCCGCCCGGACCTGAGCCACCGGCAGCACATCGCCCCCCGCCAGGAGCTGGCGAACGCCCCGCAGGTCGTCCATCCGCTCCGCCACCATCTGCTCGAAAAGCGCCGCCGTGAGCCAGGCCACGCTCACCCGCTCCCGGACGATCGTCGCGCCGAGCTCGGCCAGCGACGAACGAAGCTCAGGCAACAGAACCAGGCGGGCGCCGTGGAGGAGCGCGCCCCAGACCTCGAGCGTCGAGGCGTCGAAGCCGAGCGACGAGCCCTGGAGCACCACCTCGTGGGACCCGAGCTCCGCGTACCAGTTGCCGAAGACGAGCCGAGCCACCGCCCGGTGGACCGCCGCCACGCCCTTCGGCTCCCCGGTTGATCCGGAGGTGTAGACCATGTACGCGAGGCCGTCGCCCGAGGCCAGGCGGGGTGGAGGGTCCTCCCGGTCGTCCCGCCCGGCCGCGGACCTCTCCGCGCCGACGGTTTCGACGGCCCAGGGCCCCTCCGGCACCTCACCCTCCAGGCCGGGCCCCGCGACCACCACCCGGGGTTGGGCATCGGTCAGCAGCAGCCGCCGACGCTCGGCCGGAAAGGCCGGGTCGATCGGAACGTAGGCCCCTCCCGCCTTGAGCGCCGCCAGGATGGCCACGATCGCCTCCGGCGAGCGCTCCATGAGCAGGCAGACCCGGTCGTCGCTCCCCGCGCCGCGGCCACGCAGCCGCCAGGCCAGCCCGTTGGCCCACCGGTCGAGGGCACCGTAGGTCACCACCTCCCGGCCACAGACCAGGGCCACCGCGTCCGGGGTCCGGGCCGCGCACTCCTCGAACAGGTCCGCGATACCCGCCTCCGCGGGGTGGGACGAGACCGTGTCGTTCCACTCGACGAAGAGCTGGGAGCGCTCCGCGGCGCTCAGCAGCGGCAGCTCCGAGAGCCGCTGGTCCGGGTCGGCCGTCGCCCCCTCGGCGAGGGCCGCGAACTGCCGGAGCATCCGCACGGCGGTCGTGTCGTCGAACAGATCGGTGTTGTACTCGAGCGACGCCGCCAGATCGTCGGTGCCGTCCCCGAGCCCGAGCTTGAGGTCGAACTTCGCAACCCGGGTGCCCAGGTCGACCGGGGCCATCGTCAACCCCTCCGTCGCCAGGGCTTCCGGCAGCTCGCCGGCGATGCGGGTCTGGAAGACCACCTGGAAGAGAGGGTTACGCCCCGGGTCACGGCGGGGGCGCAGCTCCTCGACCAGCTTCTCGAACGGCACGTCCTGATGGGCGAACGCCCCCAGGGCCGTGGCCCGTACCCGGTCGACGATCTCGCGGAACGTCGGCTCGCCCCCGACATCGGTGTCGAGCACGAGCATGTTGACGAAGAACCCGATGAGCCCTTCGAGCTCCCTGCGCCCCCGGTTGGCGACCGGCGAGCCGACGGAGACCGAGAGCCGGCCGGTGGCGCGGGTGAGGAAGGCCTGGAACGCTCCCAGCAGCACCATGAACTGCGTTGCGCCCTGGGCGCGCGCCAGATCCGCCGACCGGCGCCAGAGGGTCGCGGGCAGCTCCATGCCCCGCTGGTCGCCCCGATAGGTCTGGACCGGTGGCCGCGGCCGGTCGGTGGCGAGCTCGAGCGGCTCGTTCTCCGCCAGCCGCTCGCGCCAGTAGGCGAGCTGCCCGGCCATCACCCCTTCCCCCAACCAACGCCGCTGCCACCGGGCGAAATCGGTGTACTGGATTTCGAGCGGCGCCAGGTCCGGCTTCCGCCCCGCGCTGAACGCGGCATAGGCCTCGGCCGCTTCCTCCAGAAGCACCCGGAGCGACCAGCCGTCGGCGATGACGTGATGGAGCGTCACCAGGGCCCAGTGCTCGAGACCGTCCACGGCGACGAGCACCGTCCGCATCAGCGGGCCGGCGGCGAGGTCGAAGCCGCGGCGCCCTTCCGCCTCGGCGAGCCGTCTGGCCTCGGCCCTCCGCGCCCCCTCCGGCAGGCCCCGCAGGTCGGCCACCGGCATCGGTATCCGGTCCGCCCCGTAGAGGTCGTGGAGCGACCGGACGGTCTGGACCGGGTGGCTCCCCCGGGACCCGCCGGCGGCGAAGGTGGTGCGGAGCGCGCCATGTCTCCGGACCACCGCCTCGAGCGCGCGCTGGAACGCGAGGCGATCCAGCGCCCCTTCCAGGGAGACGGCGAACCCGAGGTTGTAGACCGGCAGGCCGGGCTCGAGCTGGTCGAGGAACCAGAGACGCTCCTGGGCGAAGGAGAGGGGGGCCTCCGCGGGTTCGGCCGCGGCGATCCCCGATAGCGCCGGCAGCGCCGGAAGCGCCGGAGCGTGCTCCCGGACCGGGTCGAGGGCGTAGCCCAGCGACGCGGCCAGCTCCCGGGTCGGCTCGCCCAGCTCCGCCTCGTCCATCCGCTCGCGCCAGCGCTCGGCCACCGACGGATCGATCGTCCGGTGGTCGTGGAACTTGACGTCTCCGAGCATGCGCGACTCGGCGTGGATGCCGTCGGTCATGCGCCGGGCCCCGTCCCGGTAGGGATCGAGCATGGCAGGCCGGAGATCGAGGCGGAGGAGCTCCGCCACCTTTTCCATCTCCTCCTCCGGAGAGGCCACCAGGTCCTCGAAGCGGACCCGGTGCTGTCGCTCGGGCGGCACGCGCTCCAGAAAGTCGAGGATGTTGGCCTGGCTCACGGTCCAGAGCGCCTCGGCCAGCCGGCGGCGCCGGAGACCGTGGGGGCGGCGAAAGAAGATCTGGTCGAGCCGTGCCTCCTCGAAGGAGCAGGCCATGCCGCACGGATGGCGCACCAGATGGATGTAGCGAGCGCCCTCGAACTCCTCCTCCGCCCGCGCGAGGATCGCCGGGTCGAGGGTGTAGGACGGCGTCTTGTCGACCAGCCGCCGGGAGCCCAGAGCCTCCTGAAGCTCCCGGTAGAACCGGCGGGTCGACCAGCCCTCGACTTCGCGCTCTTCGATCCGGCGCCGAGCCTCCTCCGCGCCGACGCCCCACAGCTCCATGGCGGCGCGGATGGTCCCCTCGAGCCAGAACGCGTCGCGTCCGGTGAAGGCCTCGGCACGCTCGGCCAGGGTGCGGAACGAGAGCAGCTCGAGCTCCGGTGGCGCGAAGAGGTCGGGGTGCCCGCCGAGCAGCACCCGGAACAGCGTGGTGCCGCTGCGGGGAGGAGCGAGCACGAAGATCGCCTCGGGGTTCCGGCCGGAGACATCCCCCGGCGGAGGCGGAGCGAGCGGCGTCACCAGACCCCGGACCCGGGAGAGCGTCTCCCGGTCCACGCGGTCGGCCGGCGCGCCCGCCTCCGCGTCGGCGCCGTGCGACGGCGAGGACCCGAGCCCCGCCGCGGCCGGGTAGCTCTCCTCGAGGTAGGCGGCCAGACGCTCGACGGTGGGTGCGTCGAACACCGCCACCACATGGACGATCTCGCCCACCACCTCCTGCAACCGGTTGGCGAGGACGGCGGCCCGGATCGAGTCGCCTCCCAGATCGAAGAAGTCGGCCTCCACGTCCGGATGCTCGATCCCCAGGACCTCGCCCCAGACCATCGCGACCCGTCGTTCGAGCTCGGTGCGCGGCTCCGTGCGGTCGGCCGGGGCCGTTTCGGGCGCCGGCTGGTGCGCCCGTTCGATCAGCGCCCGGCGGTCGAGCTTGCCGGTTGAGGTGAGCGGCAGGTTGTCCACCATCACGAACGCCGCCGGCACCATGTGGCCCGGCAGCCGCTCGCCGAGGAAGCGCCGGAGCTCCGGGCCGGGGGCGTCCCCGAGCCCTTCATCGGAACCTTCATCGGCGCCTCCATCAGCGGACACCACGAAGGCCACCAGGCGCCGCTGGTCGTCCCCCTCCTCGACCGCCAGCACCACCGCCTCGGCGACCCCCGGCGCCTCGCGCAGAGCGGCCTCGATCTCCCCCGGCTCGATGCGGAACCCGCGGATCTTGATCTGATGGTCGGTGCGCCCGAGGAACTCGAGCTCGCCGCCGGCGCACCACCGGCCCAGGTCGCCCGAGCGGTAGAGGCGTGCGCCGGGCTCGCCACCCCACGCATCGGGGATGAAGCGCTCGGCGGTCAGAGCCGGGCGGCCCAGGTAGCCGACGGCGACTCCGGCGCCACCGACCCAGAGCTCGCCCGGCACGCCGAGGGGTGCGGTCACCGTCCCCGGCTGGGTGACGTAGACCCGCAGGTCGGAGATCGGCTCGCCGATGACGCTGTGTGCCTCCCCGTCCTCGGGGCCGAGACGCCGGAAGGTCACGTGCACGGTGGTCTCGGTGATGCCGTACATGTTGACCAGGGCCGGCCCGTCCGCGCCGTAGCGCCGCCACCAGGGGTCGAGACTGCGCGGGTCGAGGGTCTCGCCGCCGAAGATCACCCAGGACAGGGTGTCCAGCCCCTCGGGCGACGAGGCGTCCGCCGCCACAAGCTGGCGAAACGCCGACGGTGTCTGGTTGAGCACGGTCACCCCCCGCTCCCGCAGGAGGGCGTGCGTCCCCTCCGGCGAGCGGCTGACCCAGTACGGGACCACCTCCAGGCGGCCACCATGGAGCAGAGCGCCCCAGATCTCCCAGACCGAGAAGTCGAAGGCCGCCGAGTGGAAGAAGCTCCAGACGTCCTCCGGTCCGAAGCCGAACCGCTCCGCGGTGGCATCGAACAGGCGGACCACCTGGCCGTGGGCGACCAGCACTCCCTTCGGCCGCCCGGTGGAGCCGGAGGTATAGATGGCGTAGGCCAGGTCCTCCGGTCCGGGCGTCGGCAGGGCGAGCAGCGCCTCGGCGACGGGCTCGGCCGGGATCTCGCTCCAGCGGATCGGCCAAGGCCCTGTCCCCTCGGCCGGATCGCCGAGCAGCTCATCGGCCAGCTCCCCCTCGAACACCAGGGCGACGGCCCCCGTGTCCTCGAGCACGTAGCGCAGGCGCTCGGGCGGATGGGTGGGATCGAGAGGCACGTAGGCGGCCCCCGCCTTCGACACCCCGAGGAGGGCGGCCACCAAATGGGGCGTACGCTCGAGCAGCACCCCCACCAGGTCCCCCGGACGCACTCCCCGGCCCACCAGGTGAGCCGCCAGGGCGGAGGAGATCCGGTCGAGCTCCCCGTAGGTGAGCTCCTCTCCCGCCCCATGGATCGCCACCGCCCCCGGGCGACGGGACGCCTGCTCGGCGAAGCGCGTCACCAGGCTGTCCGTCCCCGGGTCCGGGTGCCGGCGGCCGTTCCATTCGTAGAGCAGCGCGTGGCGCTCCGCCGCGTCGAGAGGGCCGATCTCCGAGAGGCGCCTCTCCGGCGCCGCCACCGCCTCCTCCACGAGGCTCTCGAACCGGCGCACCATGCGCGCCACCGTGGTGGTGTCGAACAGCGCGGTGGCGTACTTCCAGACGCCGCCGAAGCCGTCCTGGTCGTCCAGGTTCACCACCATGTCGAACTTGGCCGTACGGGCGTCGACCTCCAGGGGTTCGAGCGCGAGGCCCGGGATGGCCGGCGTCCGCCGAGGCTCGTTGCGCACCTGGAGCACGACCCGGAAGAGGGGCTCCCGGTCTTCGTCCCCCCGCATGCGGCGCAGCTCGTCCACCAGCTTCTCGAAGGGCAGATCCTGGGCGGCGTACGCCTCGAGCGCCACGTCGCGTACCCGGCGGCAGAGCTCCCTGAAGCTCGGGTCACCCGTCAGGTCGATGCGCAGGGCGAGGGAGTTGACGAAGAAGCCGATCAGGCCTTCGATCTCCGGCAGGTTGCGGTTGGCGATCGGGGTGCCGACGACGAGATCCTGCGCGCCCGAAACGCGCCCGAGAAGCGCCGCGAAGGCGGCCAAGAGCACCATGAACGGCGACGCGCTCTGCCCCTGGGCAAAGGACAGGAGCCGCGGCGTCGGACCCTCCAGGCGGATCGGCCGCTGGGCCCCGGCGAAGCTCGGTGTCGCCGGCCGTGGCCGGTCGGTCGGCAGAGCGAGCGAGGGCGCGTCGGCCAGACGGTCGCGCCAGGGGGCCAGCAGCCCCTCCAGCGCCTCGCCCTGCAACCACTCCCGTTGCCAGAGGGCGAAGTCGGCGTACTGCACCGGTAGCGGTGGCAGCGGATCGGGGGTGCCGCCGGCCATCGCCGGGTAGAGGGCACCCATCTCGGTCAGCAGGACACCCATGGACCAGGCGTCGGAGACGATGTGGTGCATGGTGAGGACCAACACGTGGTCCTCGGCCCCCAACCGCGCCACCAGGGCCCGCAACAGTGGGCCACGGGTCAGGTCGAAGCCACGACGGGTCTCGGCGTCGACGCTTCTCCAGAGCTCTTCCCAGGTCTCCGGCGCCGGCTCGTCGCCCGCGGCGGCATCGGTCAGGTCGAGGACGTCGAACGGCAGCTCGCCGCGTTCGGCGACCCGCTGCCGCACCTCGTCGCCCTCCACCTCGAAGGTGGTGCGGAGCACCTCGTGGCGCTCGACCACCCGCTCCAGGCTCGCCCGGAGAGCCGCGAGGTCGAGGGCACCCCGAAGCCGCACGGCGGCGGGCACGTGATAGACGGGGCTCTCTGGATCGAGACGGGTCAGGAACCAGAGCCGCTGCTGGGCGAACGACAGGGGGACCCCGCCGCCCGCCGAGCGGTCCCGTGGCTCGAGGGGCGGCCGCGCCGGAGCTGACGGCCCCGTGCCGGAGCTCGCCCCACCGGCGGAGCGCTCCTTCCTGAGCCGCGCGAGCAGGAGCTCCCGCTGGGCCGGCGATAGGCCGGCCAACCGTTTGGTGAGATCAACCACCGTCCGCCTCCTCCTCGGCCGGCTCGCCGGTCCCCGCGAGCAGCGCCTCTGCCTCCTCTTCCGAAAGGCCCTCGATCTCGGCCAGCATCTGTGCCAGCTCGTCCTCCTGGGCGGCGGCGAGCTCCAGCTCCTCGATCACCCGCGCCACACCAGCCACGGTCGGGGTGTCGAACAGAGCCCGCAGAGGGATCGTCAACCCGAAGGTCCGCTCCAGCCGGGAGACGAACCGGGTGGCGAGCAGCGAGTGGCCGCCCAGGTCGAAAAAGCTCTCCTCGACCGACACGCGGGGGAGGTCGAGCACCTCGGCCCAGATGCGCGCCACCGCCTCCTCGGTCGGCGTCGACGGCGGCACGACCTCGGCCTCGCCCAGGTGCTCCACGCCGGGAGCCGGCAGCGCTCTGCGGTCCACCTTGTCGTGGGCGGTCCGGGGCAGCTTGTCGACGGCGACGAAGAAGGAGGGCACCATGTAGCCCGGCAGGTGCTCCGCCAGATGGGGCCGGAGCAGGCAGGCCAGGTCGGGAAGCTCGTCCCCGTCCTCTCCGCCAGTCCCGGACAGGGCGACCCAGGCGACCAGCCGGGCCTCCCCGCCCTCGCCCACTGGTGCCACCACCGCCTCCGCCACCGCGGGGTGCCGGAGCAGCGCCACCTCGACCTCGCCGCACTCGATCCGGTGGCCGCGGATCTTCACCTGGCCGTCGGTTCGTCCGAGGAACTCCAGGGTGCCGTCCGGCAGCCGCCGCACCAGGTCCCCCGTGCGGTAGAGCCTGCCGCCCCCGGCAGCCGGAACGAAGCGTTCGGCGGTCAGAGAGGGGCGGTGGAGGTAGCCGCGGGCCACGCCGTGGCCGCCGACCCAGAGCTCGCCGGTGACCCCCAGGGGCACCAGCCGGCCCACGGCGTCGCGCACCTCCAGGGTGGCGTTCGAGTACGGCCGGCCGAGGAGGGAGCGGCCGCCCTCCGATCCGGTCGCGTGGTGGCACGAGCAGACGATCGAGGTCTCCGTCGGTCCGTAGAGGATCGACGGGCGCGCACCGATGAAGACCTCGCCGATCTCGCGGACGAGCTCTCCGGGCACCGCCTCGCCTCCGGAAAGAACCCAGCGCAGGTTGGCACCCACCGGGGCTCCCTCGCCCTCGACTCCGTTCTCCCTCCTAGCCTCGGCCAGCACCTCGCGCATCAAGCCCGGAACGGCGAGGAAGATGGTCGCGTCGCGCAGCGCCCCGACCAGGGCCTCGAGATCGATCACCGGCCGGAGGGGCACCATGCGGCAGACCGCGCCGACGGTCAACGGAGCCATCAGCTCGTAGAGGAAGAAGTCGAAGGTGAAGGCGGCCAGGGAGAGGAACTGGTCCGACGGACCGAGATCGAAGATCTGCCGCCCCGCCTCCAGGGTCGAGCCGAGGTGCCCGTGGGCGACCAGCACCCCCTTCGGCCGACCGGTGGTGCCGGAGGTGTAGAGCACGTAGGCGAGGTCTCCGGGGCCGACGGCCGCCTGCTCGATCGCCTCGATCGCCAGGTCGTCGTCCTCCCCCGCGCCGGAGGAGGACACCCCGTCGATCGTCACCGCCCGGACGCCCTCGAAGTCCAGGGCGGCAAGCTCTCCGGCGAGGGACGTCGGAGCCACCACCACCGGCATCTCCTGGCCGCGGAGCGCGTCCTCGACGATCTGGACCAGCCGTGCCTTCGGCTGCCCCGGATCGAGCGCCACGAACGCGCCCCCCGCCTTCCAGATGCCGAGCAGACCGACCGCCAGATCGACCGAGCGCTCGGCGAAGAGGCCGACCCGCACCTCCCGGCCGACGCCCGCGGCCCACAGCCGAGCGGCCAGCGCCGTCGCCCGGCGATCGAGCTCCCCGTAGGAGATGCGCTCCTCCCCCACCACCACCGCCGGCGCGTCCGGCGCGCGCCGTGCCTGCTCCTCGAAACGGCGGAGCGGCACCATCGCCTCCGGCGCGGGCAGGCTGTCGTTGTGCTCGGCGAGGAGCTGGAACCGCTCGGCGGTGTCGAGAAGGGGGAGATCGGACAGGTGCACCGTCGGGTCTTCCACGGCGGCCGCGAGGATCCGCTGCAGATGGCCGAGCAGGCGCAGCATGGTCGTCCGGTCGAAGAGCGCCGTGGCGTACTCGAGCAACGCCACCAAACCCCCGTCACCGTCCTCCGCCAGCGGCGCGAACAGCAGGTTCAGGTCGAACTTGGCCGACCGGTTGTGGGAGTCGATGGCGTCGAGCTCGAGCCCCGGCAGCTCGAGGGGCGGCTCCGGCACATCGTGAAACGCGAAGATGACCTGGAAGACCGGCGTGTAGGCGGCGCTCCGCTGCGGACGCAGGGCTTCGACCACCCGCTCGAACGGAAGGTCCTGGTGCGCATAGGCACCGAGGCAGACCTGGCGCACCCGGCCGAGGATCTCCCGGAAGCCGGGCTCGCCCGAGACGTCCAGGCGCAACGCCACCGTGTTGATGATCATGCCGAGGAGCCCCTCGGTCTCCTGGAGGCGGCGGTTGGCGAAGGCCGAGCCGCTCACCAGGTCGGTCCGGCCCGTGTAGCGATGGAGGAGCGAGTAGAACGCGGCCAGCATCACCATGAAGAGGGTCACCCGCTCGCGCCGGGCGAAGCTCCGCAGATCCTCCGAGAGGTCCACCGGCAGTTGGCTGGTGATCAGACCGCCCACCTGATCGCGCACCGGCGGGCGCGGCCGGTCGAGGGGGAGGTCCAGCAGGCCGGGGGCACCCT
>Ga0210123_1000187_pt1 | contig 40784 bp, 38 predicted proteins | sample Muzzi_PWB_D2_FD_185535 | JGI IMG/M metagenome (GOLD analysis project Ga0210123, IMG submission 185535) | Wetland microbial communities from San Francisco Bay, California, USA, that impact long-term carbon sequestration - Muzzi_PWB_D2 (SPAdes) | ecosystem: Environmental > Aquatic > Marine >... | reverse complement strand
TCGGCGTCGCCCTGGAATTGACCCGCGGGCTGGCGGAATTGAAGCCGTGATGACTCCCCCGGGTAAACTTTTGACAATACCGAGGGCTCCCTTATGCTTATGGGTAGCCGACGGTTTCATTCCTTATCGCAAAGGAGAAGATATTATGAGTGATGATGCCCAGTTCGAATGCACGGCTTGCCATATCAAGCAACCGGACGACGGTAAGAACGCCATGACAGCCTGTCGATTGTGCGGACGCCTGCATTGCCCGGACTGCGTCGACGAATTCGGACGCTGTGTGGAATGCAAGGACAAGGAATCTTCCGGATCATAGCCTGGCAGACTGGCAGGATTTCAGGCAAATACTGTTCTTTAAATCTTGGTTGGGACCATTGAACGCAAATCGCGTCCTTTACGTCGATGTAACCAGTTTGGCCGAAATCTTCAGGCGCCGGCGGATCACCTGGGAGATGGTGTCGATACCCATATTGAGCAGGGCGGTGATGCAGATCAGCAGAATGGCCTTGTCCAGTTGGTTATCGGCGATGGCGCTGTCGATGAAAAAACCGAGGGAGTAAATACCAAGGATGCCCAATATGGCCGATTCGCGCATCATTACTTCCCAGCGGTAGAAAAGAAAAGCCAGGAATTGACCGTAAACCCGCGGCAGGATTTCATACATGTAGCGGTTGTTGCGTTTTTGGGGCGCATCGATTCTCAGTGCCACCAGGTCTGCATTTTGACTGCTGAGGTAGGACAGGATGGCACCGTTGTGCAGGGCGATGGCGAAGATGGCCGGCAACATGGAGGGCCCCCACAACTGCACCAGAATGTAAGCCAGGATATATTCCGGTGTAGTGCGTACCACGATCAGCAGCCCGTGGAAGAGCCGGCGGCGAATCCTGCCGCTGAAATGCACGCAGGCCAGTGGAAAGCTCGCCACCGCCAACACACCGGTGAAAGCCATGGCGATCTGGGTCAACACCACCGTATTCCAGATCCCTTCCAGACCTTCCTGTTTGAAAATGGTCACCGCCCAGGCGGCCACCTCCTTCCAGGGATAGGCAATGGCCCGCGTGCCGTCCAGCATGCCGTCGCGCCGCATGGGCCAGGGTAGAATGTCATAGGTAAAAAAGCGCAGCACATTGTCCATGGAGAAATAGATCTCCTTGGATAAGAACAGAAATGCCAGGCCGATGGGTATGGCGATAAAGCGCGGCTTGGCCCAGTATTTGATAGACGCGATCAGCAGGTAGAATGCGTAAAGGATGGCGGCCGCCTCCGCGTACAGCCCTTCCCGAAAGGCGGTCTCCAGGTGAAATCCCAAGGTCGGCAACCCGATAAAACCCAGGATGGCACTTGATCGCAGGGCACACTCGAAACGGTAGGCGGTGTAATGCCTGGCATCCTGATAGATGACCGGCAGCGATCCGTACAGGAAGCGATGCAACGCCGAAGTGCCGGCGGGAATGCCCTGCAACGGTCGCCGGTCCGATTCCTGAAGAATTTCAGCGTAGACTTTGCCGAAGATCCCTGCATAGGGAACGGCAATGGCCAATACACCGCAGGTGGGGTTTAATCCCACCAGCGGCAGGAAGATAAACGCCCAGAAGATTTCATGAATGGCCCGGATAAAAGCGCAGAACAAGCGCACCGGAGTATACTCGAAAAAAAAGGCCAGCACGATCCCGGCAACAGCCCCTAAGAAGGTTCCGCACAGGGCAAAGGCAATCGTATTGATCAGTGCCCGCCAGATGGCCAAGAGGGAAGAAAAGTCCGGGGTGGCCATCCCCCCGGCCATGCGCGCCAGCTCCACCCAGGGGTGCAGGGTGGTGATCTCCAGATCCGCGAAGCATAAGGCCGCCAGGGCAACGGCAACGAATGCCAGGCTGGTTCTCAGCATGAGCGGTACAGTGCATCAATGTGATCCTGGGTCACTTGGGCGGCCGGCAGATCGAATTGGATTCGGCCCGCACATAGGCCAATGATTCGCTGGCCAAAGCGACGGGCGAAATCCACCGCGTGCAGGGACATGACCACGGTTTTGCCGGTGTTGACGATCAGGTCGATGACGGACGCGCCCTGCAGCGGATCGATGGAAGCCACCGGTTCATCGGCCAGCAGCACCTGTCCGCCGCGATACATGGCACGCCCCACGGCCACCCGCTGCTGCTGCCCGCCGGACAGCTCACCCACCTTGGAGAAAATCTTATCGGCCAGGCCCAGGGTATTCAGAATGGGACGAATCTCATTCACCATGCGATATTGCGGCCTGATCAGGTTCCGCAGGTTCTGCCATGTGGACCGCTGGTCCAGCCGGCCGATGTAAATATTGTGAAAAACGGAAAGCTGGGCCACCAGGGCATATTGCTGATGAACAAAGGCGCAATCATGGGGTCTCATCCGGTAGAGTTGATTCAACAGCGTGGTTTTTCCGGCCCCGCTGGCGCCGATGAGGGCAACGGTTTCGCCTTCCCTTATCTGCAGGGTAATGTCCCGCAAGGCCGGACTTTGCCCGTAGGAGACGTCGACATGCTCGAAGGTAAACAGATCCTGGGTCCGCTTAAGATCAGTCGATGACGGATGTGCAGGCATGACGCTTCTACTTTTGAAATATGCCGATTTCGGTGCCCACTTTCAATATGGGCGCATACATGTCATTTCCCGCTGCAATAAATGCCGAGCGCGGGAATGAGGCCAACAGGTCGGCGTCCTTCATTTTGAGTAGGGCGGCTTGCACCTTGCGGCTGAAGTCCTTGCCATAGGCCTGATCCACATCCCCCCGGATGGTCCAGTTATAATCAGGGTATTCCGGCGTTTTCCAAATCACGGTGACCTTTTGGGGATCGATCTTGCCGTCCTTCATATCGTTTTCCCACACTTTGAAATTGACCGCCCCCACCTGGTAGCTCCCGGCCTGTACCAGCGCGATGGTTTTGGAGTGATCCCCGCTGAACCCCACGCGCCTGAACACCTGGCGCGGCGCTTTTTTGAAGTGCCGGCGGATATAATACTCCGGCATCAGGCGGCCCGAGGTCGAGCCTTTGGAGCCGAAAGTAAAGGTCTTGCCGCCGATCTGATCCGGAAAATCCTTGACCGGCTTCAACCCCGTTGCTGCATTGGCGATAAAGTAGGTTACAAAATGCTCGTCTTCAGCCCCCTGGGCGATGGCTTGGGAACCGGGCACGGCACGGCGCGCCTTGACGCCCGAAAGGCCGCCGAACCAGGCCAGCTGAACCTGGTTGTTCTTAAACGCTTCCACCGAAGCGGCGTAGGATTTAACCGGTATATAGCCGACGTTAATTCCGAGTTCACCGGTCAGGTAAACGGCAATCTTGTCAAAGCGCTGCTGCAACCGGGCGGTGTCCTGGTCCGGAATAGCGGTAAAGCTGAATTCAGCGGCTTCTGCCGGCAGAACGAACGACAGGCACAAAAGGAATGCAAAAAGTAATTCCAGGCGTTTTTTCATTTTCGTCTCCTCTTCTCCAAGCTCAATGGCGTCAGTGGAATGGGTGATTGAAATATCGATTCTTTCAATTTAATACATAGATATCATAAATCAATAGATGGGCTGCATGTCAAGGCTCACGGCGCCAAATTGCCTTATATCAAGGAATGCCGAACTCAAATAGTTTGCAAATTTTTATAAGGACAATGCAAGCTTGGAGGCTGTGATTTATCGATCTATCCACAAATTTAATGCGCACCAGGCAAACCACAAAAATCTTGAGGTGATACCTTTGCCCGGTTTTGGCACTTATATGGCAGGTATCGCAGGATTCGATGGCGCTGAGTTTCCTGTGATATATCGAACCATATCACAACCTGCTCAGCATTACAGATATGTTGGAGTAATCAGGAAAACCGGCCATCATTATTTCCCTGTGATAACTAAATGAAAGTCAACGAATCATAAAAAATGGCCAACCATCAGATGTTGTGGTCGGCCATTTTTTACCAAAGCGGGCTTTAATAGCAAATATCAAAACCAGAATCTTACTTGAAAAAGGATGGTTCTCCCCTGCTGCTGAGGGCAAGGATTTCTTTTGAGGATATACAAGCTACCCTGCATTTAAGTCTATCGGCATAGTGACCGTCCTTGTGAGTGCTTCAATCGGCGATTTCCCCTCTTTTCCTTTTTGCTCATAGATTTCGATTATCGGTCTGACAGGGTTCCCATGAACTTAACCAGCTTAACTTCCTGCTCAAACGACAACCCCAGGTTACCGAGTTCATCGAAGTTCACCGTTTCCGGAACCTCAGACGCCGGGAATACCGAAGGATCGAAATCCCCACCCACCACATCCCGTGTATTGTAGAAGTGAACGATGGAATGAAGGTCGGGGAAAAATCCGTTATGACCGTACGGGGCGGTGTCGGCGATGTTTCGCAACGTGGACACCTTGAATTTCCCTGCTTCGTCGGCCATGACAACATCTTCGTACAGCGCCCGAAGTTCGTCTTCCCTGTTTGCCCCCCCTAATCCGAGGTCGGGCATCTGCGGACCGGACAGGGCCTCGATCCTGGGATTGGGCGGGATACCAAGATTGTCATAGGAAAAATCGGTTAAAAGCGGTGGGTACGAACCGTCCCGGCTAAAAGGATTTGGTCCTTGGGTTGAACTGTCACCGTAATCCGTATCGTGTCGTTCTGTGATGTGGCACAGGTAACACATCCCGCCGACATTGGCCCCACTTCCCATCCCCAACTGAACCTCTGAGTCCGCATTGAACAGGGCCAGGCCGTCCGCCTCTTCATAGGTGAAAACCTTAGATTTGAATTCAGCAGGAGGACCGATGTATTTTCTAAATCCGGAACCGTCGACGACAATACCGAAGTTGCTAATATCGCCTCCCTGCTCTCTGACAAATTGATCGAATCTGGAGTTGAACCGGTTCAGCTGGTATGATCGCTCGAAGGCGGCAATCGCCTCTGCGACTTTGTTGTAAGCCACCTCGATATTGAGCTTGCCGCCCGGACCAAATATTTCCGACCCGTAGACTCGCCTGAATAATCTGTGGTACTTGGCCTCGTCCACAACGTAGTAAGCCACGTCCTCTAATGTTATCAAGGCCATTTCGACCGGATTCAAAAACGGCCCCTTTGCCTGGTCCCCCAGAGGGTCTCCAGTCCCAACCGTGCGACCCAATTCCGGGCCCAGGGCCGTGGCTGTCGTCGGTTGTCCGGACGCGCGGCCGTCCCAAAAAACTCCCCCGATGTAAAGCTCATCAATCTCGTCCCAATGCAGTTTTGGGCTAAAGGCGGCATAGGCGGCGGGAGGTGCGTTTCGAGTTCCGAACAATGACAGATCAGATCCCTGGGACACAGGGCGGAACGTCGGGGCGATGATACTGTCAGGATCTGCGAATTTGTTTGCCTTAAGATGGCAACTGTTGCAGGCTTGGTTCCGGTTCATGGACAGGTTTTCATCTTCGAACAGAAGCTTGCCGAGCGCCTCGACCCGACTGAGTTTCAGATGACTGGAGTTTGCATGCCAAGCCTGATTGAACTTCTTGATTTTCTTGGAGACACGGTAGCGTTGAATATTCTTCCGCTTGCTAAGCCAATACTGACCCGATATTGCCACCCCGCAAAAACTAATGATGCAAAATGTGGTAATTAAACAGATGAATGCCTTTTTCATTTCCCCTCCAAATTATTATAGGTGGTTTCTACTATAGGTACGCTACACGCCTTTGCCAATTCAAGTCCAAAACTGAACTGCTTCGCGGAATCAATCCTTACATTGAAATTGGCCTGCGATATGCTTGAATTGTAATAGCTATCCACATAGTATTTCTCGAATATTGCAAGATTCATACAAAATGTAACATATTGATAAAAAATAAGTAACATTAGCTAGTTATAAATATATTAGCTGAGAATTTATTAGTAAATTTGTGGAAAAGCATATGGAATTGTGGAATGAAAAACACAAAAATTATGTCTTAAATTACGTATCTATTGCTGGGAATAGTGCCAATCAAAAGGGGAAATCTTAGACTTTAAACATGTGCTTTTCAGATTTCTTGCCATGACAAAGCGACGGCCCTGAACATGGTTGGAATCAAGATATCGCGGTCATCCAAAAGCCAATCAGATTGCGATTACATTTTGTAGGATTGTATATCGAAAAATTCAGGCGATTTGGGATATATTGAGAATATCTCATTAATTTTGTGATTGCTAAAACTCGTGGTTACATACAGTGTCGCAAGATATGTCAAATTTGTGGTATCTTGCCACTGTCAAGCCGCGCAGATGCCGTAGCGCGGCAGAATGTCGTGAATTATCCCGAAGCGGTGGGCCATCAGGGCGTCGTGGAACATCTTCCAGTCGCTCTTGAGAAAATTCGGACGATACGGATAGGGCTTATCGTCGGGATCGTCCTTCCACTCCAATGTGCCCAGGGCTTTATACTTCCATGACCCGCGGCCCTTGGGCGCATAGGCGACCTTGGCCGGACCGAAACTGAAATGCCCCGCTTCGATCTCCGTCAACCAGGCCTGATGACGCGCTTCTTCGTTCCCGGTCTTCAGATCTTTCAGGAGCGACCCGATCTTGGCTTTGTCTGCTTCGGGCAGACCGGCGACCTGGGCATCGGGGTCATTGGCCAGCCAACGCCGCATGGCCATACACATATGGTCGGCGGCATCCAGGAAATCTTTCGGGTTGTCCCGTTCGATGCGCTGCCCCAGGCCGTTTTTGTATTCCCACCGGAGATAGGGGCGATCAGGATAGGTCAGCACCGCGCCATGCCCCAAAGGAAACGCCTCGCTGATAAAAAAATTGATCAGCTTATCCCGGAGGCGGATATCCGCCCCGTCGTCTTGGCTGGAGATGTTGCCGGCCTGGTTGACCTTGTGGTTCACACCGGCGAAGTTTTGATGCGCCCAGGTATCGGCATAAACATGCATGGCAATGCCCAACCGATGCAGCGCGTAGGGTTTGCCTTTATCCCGGATGCATGCGACCAGCATATCATGGGCCACGGCGCTGTCGGGATGGCACAGCAATCGTTTGTGAAACGTCCCCCGGGGTACTTCCGAGGCGGGCAATCCGCCGTTGCCGGGAAGAAAATGAAACGGCAGCCACACCTGTCTATTTTTCAACCCTTTGGAGTTTCGATAGTCCAGGGACTTATGGGCCGAACTGATGCGGCAGTACATGGCGCCGTTGTCGAACCGGATGGCGCCGCCATTGATGGCATCGTCCACATATTGGGCACAATAGGCCACTTTTCCGGCCCTGAAATGCGAGAACCCGGCTATCCGCGCCACCACATAAGTCACGGCATGGTGAAAATCAATTTGCATGGCCAATCCCTTTCCATTGATGGGCAGTCCACTTCGATTAACATAATATCGCGCTGTAGGTTGAAGAACAGATAACCGTGCGAAGGCCGGAGCATCTATAAATCATATTGAAGTCCTTCACAAGACCGAGCCCCCCTTGAGAAAATTATCTAAGCCGGATATATACCCTGTCAGTTGTAGCGCCTGACCGGCATGGTGACGGTCATAGCCCCATGTCAGCGAAAGGATCCGGATGTTCGGACTGCAGGAAATACTGATTATATGCGCCATTGTGGTGGGGGCGATTGTCATTCCGCGCTTGGTGAACCCCCCACGGCCGGCGCCAAAGCTGGTGCAATCCGGAAAAAAGCTCTCCGGCAAGGGGCGCCTGGCCATTGCCGCCTCCTTGATCTTCCCATGTGTGGTGGCCGCCTTCATGCGGCCCTGGCGCAACGACCCCCTTGGCTATGCATACATTGGTTTCGGGCCGGTGATCCTCGGCTGGCTGACGTACTGGGTGCTGCAGGGATACCGCCGCAAGTAGCCGTATCGTTGCGCCGGATTCGCAATTCCATCAATAGCCATCTCAAAAAACAGTTTGGTTCAGGTCCAAGCAACACATTCTCTCCAATGTCCACCCTACCGATATCACACCAGAACTATTGTGACGCAGCTCACAGCGTTGGATTTATATCTCCGCTATAAGCAAGATACCGTTGTCCATTCCAGTTCTATTCAAGACCTAAAATTCTTACACGAGAGGGGTGTCCCATGGCTTTGTCAAAGCGGCAGCTTGAATCTACGCCTGAAGTTGCAGGCAAGAGCAAGCATCATATCAAGAAATCCTTCAAAAGGTTGCATGGCCTGCGCACGGAGATCGCCCCGGTTCCGCCGCGGCGCAACAATTTCTTAAAAATCAGGGTCGTTTCATCAATTGTACGCAGCAATTTGTTTCCGTCCTCGATGCGCTGGTTTAATTTGATGGTTATGTCCGGACTCATCTATTTCGCATGGGGGGCCAACGAAGCGTCACTTCGCTACACCAACCTCAGCTCCTGGGTGGTTTGGGTGATTTGGTGGCCTTTTGTTGTCGGCGCCACATTTTTTGCCGGGCGGCTGTGGTGCACCATGTGTCATCTGCGGCTGGTTTCCGACTGGTTCAGCGCCATCGGCTTTAAGTTGACGCCTCCGAAATGGTTTGAACGATATGGGTCTTCAGTCACATTGACCATGGTTGCAGGGCTGATTGTGCTGCATTCAAGCGTGGTTTCCTATGGGATACACCGTATTCCCCGTTATACGGCGCTCTACCTGGTCATATTAATCGCCTACGCCATGGCGGTGAGCCTGGTTTTCAAAAAGGGGACGTTTTGCAAATTGTTTTGCCCCCTGGTTTCCTTTTTCGGCCCGTATTCGCAGCTCTCCCCAACCGAGTTGAGGTCCAGGGATTTGGGCACATGCCTTAAATGCGGAAGCAATCAAAAGAAGAAAATGTGTCTGCGCTCGTGCACCAACGATATGATGATGCAGATGCGCAATTCCAACGAAAACTGTATGCTGTGCTTTCAATGTGTGAAGCATTGCCCCAATAAGAATATCCGATTCAGCTTTCGCGGGTTCTTAGCCGATCTGTGGCAGAACAACAACCGTTCATGGGCTTCGGTGCTGGCCGGAATCATCATACTCGGCGTTATATTCCAGGAGTTGGGTGAGGAGTGGGAAACATTTGAGGCCCTAACACTGGCCCTGCCCGGCTGGCTTGCCGGACTTGGCGTTCCTGAAACCATTCTAGGCGGATATATGTGGCTGGAGACCCTGTGCGTAAATATAATCTTGCCGACGGCATTACTGGGCGCAGCCGGGGCCGTCGCTTGGGGCTTGGCTCGCAGGGGAACTATTTTCACGTATATCAAACTTTATGGGGTTGCATTGCTGCCCCTGGTATTTTCCGCACACTTTTCCAAGCTGATCAAAAAATTCAACGAAAAACTGGGGTATGCGCCCCATGTCTTCTCAGATCCTTTTGGCCGGGAAACGGCTGCAGCTATTGAGGCGGGTACGCTGGCCAAGCCATTGCCATTTTTTGTGTCAAATGACACCATGGGCTGGATACTGCTTTTATTGGTCACTTGCGGGATCTGCGCATCGATCTATGCCTCGATCCGCATCGCCCGCAACGCCTATCCGAATGAAGCCGGAACCGCGGCCATTACCGCCACGCCCTTTATCGCATTATACCTCGCCTGCGGATGGGGTTTCCTGATGACCATCAGTCATTGGCTGATCTAGACATCGAAAAACTGGTATTGGCCCCATCTTGGTGATGGGGCCGGATTTCAATCCTCAGTAAACCGCCGTATGCCTGCGGATAGAAGCCCGGCCCCGTCAACACCTTGGACCACGATCAGTTTTCTGGCTATGGTTTATGGTTCCCCTCAGGCACAGACCAATGTCCAATTGCATTGGCATAATATTGCAGAATCGGCGTTTCTTCCGGAATCACCTGGAATTTATCACCGCTGAGAAGGATCACTTTGCGCAGCAGCAGGAAATCCACTGCGTCGGCGATGACGCCGGCCCTCTTGGTATGCGACATCTCGATGATGGGGGCGCCGCGGGACTGCAGTTCGGCTTGCAGCCGCGCGGCACGCGCCTCGATGGAGTGGAAATCGATGGCCTTGCCGTCCGTGTCCAGCATCACGGTGGCGACCAAAGACACCGGCAATACCGGCACCACGGCCGCAATATCCGCCATTAGAGTCCGACACAGCTTTTCCACCTCAGGAAAGCGCAACGCGCGGGACAGAACGGCAAAATCAACGCCCTGCTCCCGGCAGTACGCTTTCACCGACACCGGAGTGCCGAAGTTGACACAGGCATACCCATAGCGGCGCCAGCGGCTCATGCCCATCAGGTAAAAACTGTGGACCATGAACTTTAAAGCCGTGCGGGCCACAAACCACCCACTGCGTTTTTCAGCCGTCGGGTCCAGTTCGCGCAACAGGCTGCGATCTTCCAGGGTACGGTCGTAGTTGATGCCCACCGGCACGAAGACAATATCCCGGTCCTTGGTCACATCGAATTCCCGCAGCATGTAATCGATGAGCCCCAATTTGGGGGCCTGCATGCGCCCATCGCGGCTTAAGCCGCCTTCCACGAAAACGGCCTGACAAACACCCTCTTTGGTGGCCATATGGATATACCGTTCCAGAACGCACCGGTAGAGCCGGTCGCCTGATTTACGCCGCACAAAAAAGGCGCCCATGGCACGGATCAGGGACTGCAGCGGCCAGATTTTGGCCCACTCGCCCACGGCATAGGAAAGGGTTGTACGCTCAGCCACCAGAAAGGCCACCAGCACATAGTCCATGTTGGAACGATGGTTCATCACAAAAACCACCGCCGCTTCGGAATCGATGTTTTCAAAGCGGGTATCGTCCAACAGTCCTACCCGGACCCGGTACAACAGTCCAGCGACTTTTTTGGCGATCCAGTAGCCGATACGAAAATAAAAATATGCATTAAATGAGGGTACAATCTCACGGGCATAGGCCATGACCCTTTTCTGCACCACCTCCTGGGGCATATCGTGCTCCCGGGCGTGGGCCTGAATGACGGCCAGCACTTTGGGGTCGTATGAGAGCCGGTCGATGAGCACCTGCCTTTTGGTCAGCTGGAACGGGCGAATCTCAATGCTCAGCCTGGCGCCGATTTCGTTTACCACCCGGTTGATGCGGCGCCGCAAAAACCAGCGTGTGCTGGGTATCAGGATGCGGTCCAGCAAGGCCATGACGGCCAGAAAAAGCAACAACACAAAGAACCACAAGGATATGGTGATCGTTGCATGCATATCAAACCTGTTCGATAGTGGAGTGAGAAGATTCTCTAATGTTAATGGCAACTTGAGCTCCTGGCAAGTCCATTATCCGCCAACCCCGCAATGGCTGTCCGTCTCGACATTGGGCCGGGAAGGCTTATGGTAATGGTCTGTCCGAAACGGCCCAGCAGCAATCACGGGCATTGCGATCAAAATCATAAAATAAAGAGGGGCATTACAATGAAAAAATGGCTTCTTATCGGCAGTTTGGCATTGGTGCTGATTGTCGTCGGCGTGATCGTCCTCGGGGTGTCTAAAATCGGCCCCATCATCAAGTCTTCGGTCAACACATATGGCCCCGGCATCACCAAAACTGATGTGCGCCTTGGCGATGTGAATATCGCGCTCCTTTCCGGTCAGGCCAAACTGAAGGACTTTTACCTGGGCAACCCCAGGGGATTCAAATCCCCGGAAGCCGTGAAAGTCGGTTCCATTCTCGTGGATGTGGATGAGGGCTCGCTGACTGCCGGGACCATCATCATCGACCGCATTGAAGTACGCAACCCGCAGCTTACCTACGAAAAGACGGCCGGTAAGGACAATTTTCAAACCATTCTCAATAACATCACCGGTGCCACCGGCAAAGGCAAAGCATCCTCCTCCCGCGCATCCGGAGATCAGCAGAGCGGCAACAGGAAAATCATCATCAGGGATTTTCAGCTCACCGGCGGCAAGGTCAATCTGTCCGCATCCATGTTGGGACAAAGCAAGAAAGTGAGCGCGACGCTGCCGGACATTCATCTCACCGGTATCGGGGAAACCAAAGGCGGCGTCAAGCCTGCGGAAGCATTTCAAATTGTCTTTGCCGAGCTCAGCAAACACATCAACTCCCCTGATGTCATGAACGCTTTTACAGATCAGTTGAAGCAATTGAATGTGGACGCTGATGTTTTGAAGAAGATCGACCCGGCCGAGGTTAAAGGCGTGGCGGATACGTTCAAGAATATCCTCGGCAAATAAAGCATGCGGCTCGTCAGCCTTTGTAACAAAATTCACAATCCGGCTATACTAAATCATCGCATTCACAAAAATAGGTAGCGTAATTCACAGTTGCTGAGCCCGTCAGTGTTGGCGATACCTCCGGCACCCAAACAGGCACTCCCATAACCTATTGTATTTATAATGCATATGCCCATAACCGCTGCCAGTTCAGGTCATAATAAAGAACCCGGCATGGCCTTTGCTGTCCTAATCATTATCCGCATTAAAAAGGGTGCGGCAATACAACTATTGATGAGAACGTGGCATTCGATATGGATGCGCCGATCCGCAAGAGGAAGCAAAAATGTTCAGGAAACTATGGTGGCTCGCCTTTATCGTGTCGATTCTTGGAAATGTATTGATCATGGTGCGCGGTGCCATGCTGCCCATTTAACTATTGACATAGCTGATGATCGAGATGATCGAAAGGCGCCCTGGGGATCCTGAAGCACGCAAAAGCACACCACTTCGAAAAGATCCTTGGACGACGCGAGCTCCTCGGCCTATCCATCCAGATAACACCTGACCGATAAATAGAGAATACTATTTTTCAAGCCCAATCAGGGCATCCGATTTAGCGGACCGACCGTTGCGCATCACCTTCTTGCTGTGCGGTAAAAATCCTAAGCTTTCGGATGCCGATGGAAGATATGCCGTGCAGCCCGGTTCAATTTGTCGGTGTGGTAACTACACCGATAGACAACCTTATGAAGCAATGACCGCCATGCCTGTTTCGGATTGGTAATAACCTCGTTGTCTTCCATCTGCTGCAGCAGTTTTTCCATGGTACTTCTGTATACGCGCATAATAGTATTTCCTCGATAGGCCGCCCTGCCCGCAATCATCGGAGCGCTTCATCCGGCAAGACCGCTTTCAATCCACCGAGACCGCCTGCAACTCGACCTGTTCGATTTCTTCGGCGGCCTTTGCGATCGTACTGCGAATTTCTTTGGATTTAAAGGGTTTGGCGATGAAATCGAAGGCCCCCTTGGCCATGGATTCGCGGGCCAGCTCCATGGTTGCGTACCCGGTGATCATGATGACTTTGATACGGCTCGATATTTCCAGCGCTCTCTCCATAACCTGGATACCGTCTATCTCGCCCATACGGATGTCGCTGATCAGGATGTCGAAATTCTTCTCCCCCAGACGTTCCAGCGCTTTGCCCGGATCGACAAAGGTCTCTACCCGATGCCCCTCCTTCACAATAAACGCTTTAAGGCGGTCACAGATGATGGGTTCATCGTCCACAATGAGAATTTCGCACGGATGTCCCATATTTACCTCCTCGGTCAATGACCTGAATATAGGGTTGTTATGACACTATTGCAAGCTCTCTAAGCCGCCCGGATCGACGCCGAGGGCTGAGTTTCGACATTTTTGTGGATCAACAGCGTTTTTTGGATTTTTCTTCGCTGGATATAAGCGTGGACGACTTTGGCCAGAATCACCAAGGCACCGCTGATACCGCTGGCAAACAGAAAGAACTTGCTGCCCAGGTTGAAATACCAATCCAGCCCGGGATCGAATTCAATGACGCCCAGCTGCCGCAGATAGACCGGGATGGCAATGACCCGGCTGAAGACACACAGGAGGATGATCAGGCTGGTGACCACGCGAATGTATCTCTCCTTGACGACTTTGACACCGTAAACGCCCAGGTGGATACCGATCAGTGATCCCAGGTAGAGCAGCATGGTCAGGCGCAGGTCCACAAACCCCTGGTAGGCATAACTCAAGGCGCCGAAAGCCCCCATGAACAGCGCCAGGAACAGCTCCGTTCCAGTGGCCACGGCCGTGGGAACGCCGAAGACATAGATCATGGCCGGCACACCGATAAATCCGCCCACGCCGATGGTGCCTGCCAGATAGCCGGTAGCAATGCCCATGGCCATCAGCACCCAGAGGCTGACCTTGGCGTCGGCTACTTCGAAATGGATGACCGGCGGAAGGTTCAGCCGGGAGAGGTACTCGGCAATCTTCATCGACGGCCCGCTGTCGGCCTCCCCTTTGCCCCGGGACTTGAGCACGTCCCTGAGCATGGAAACAGCGACGGCAAAAAGGATGATGGCAAACACCAGGCTGATGTAAAGGTTGGCACCGGCCCCTTTGGCCGCGCCGTGACCGCCACCCTCGCCCTTGAACAGGTAGCTGTTGATGGCCACGGCAATTTGAATGCCCACAATGGCGGTGCCCAGCATATAGACTGCCAGCTTCTTGTCCACATTGCCGGCGGCGGCATGTTTTCTGGACCCCACCATGGCTTTGCCGAATTTATGGGTAATGTTGCTGGCCACGGCGACGACACCGTCCACCCCCAGGTTCATCATCCCGGGTGTCATGAAAAAGGCGCCGCCGCTGCCAATGAAACCGCTCAAAATACCGCCGATGAATCCCAGCAGGACGACCTGCAGGGCGATGGCCAGATCAATGTTGATGTAGTTGATGGTGAATAGCTCGTGCATGCTCCCTCCCGGAAATGGTTAAATCTTAGTCCACATTGATGAGCTTCAAAGCCAGACCCGTCACTGTGCCGTATAAATAGGCAATAATCGGAATGAGCAGGACCACAGCCACGGAGCCCACCCATTTGTAGTGCCGGTGGAAAGAGCCGCTGAGAAAATGCATGACCGCTGTCTGGTGGTTGAAAACCAACCCGTAGAGCATCACTATTATGGCCAGAAAACCCAGCAGGGTCATCGCCTGGCGCGGGCCGAAAAGAAATCGGGATTTCAATTCTTCGGCAGTGATGACCGGCGCCTTGAGCCGGTCGCGGATGTTCATGGCCATCTCCCGGGTCCGGCGCGTACGGACCGAATGGCCCTTGGAAAGAAACAGATCGCCGATGACCACCAGGGCATACTGTCCGTTGTCCTGGACCCGCTCCAGGATTTTGGCGTGGCCACCACAGACGGTATGCTGGCCGCCACAGCGTCCTAAACTGACCAGTTCTTCCTGAACCCGGCCCAAACCGCCGTCGTCCAGTGCGGCCTCGGTGTCGTCGACCTCGAATCCACAGCTCGGCGCACTGGGACATTGCCGGGGGCCGAACTCATATTCTGCGTTGGGGTCCCCGCCGGGTGCGCCGACGCGTTCGCCCATGGGCAGCAGGCGCATCAGTTCCACAGCCGCCCCCCATCGCTGGGCCAGTTGAATAATCTGCCGGAAATTGTCGGACCCGGGAACGAAGCGTTCCTGGACCCACAGGATATTGGTCTCGGCCATGGTGCAGCGGATCTCGCGGCATGCCTCCAAATCGGCCAGCGCCTTGGGAATATATCCTTTGATGGCTTCCTGGTGCGGCGGGTAAGTGACCGTGAGCACGCCGTTATCCGCCTGGACCTGGAGGTCGGCCGCATGGGTGCGGTCGTCGAAGGCCAGGCGCAATTTTGCCTGGGAAGCCAGAAGGAGATCATCCAACAGCTTCACACTCTCCGAAGTGGCCTGAAAATCAGGCAGCTCCGCGGTCTGGCATAGTATGTCGGCGGCATGGGACAGGCTCATGTTCTCAAGGTTCAAGAACAGGTCGAAGGTGTTGGGATCATTCCCGTCCACCTGATGAACATAGCGAATCCATTTTTCAATATCCTCGTCCAACTGGGCAAGATAGCTTTCGGCCTTGTCCTGGCTCAGATTCAATGCCTGGGCCGTCCGCTTGATGCGGATCTCCATGGGCGCCGTCAATCCCACCCGAACGCGTTGGCCGACCCCCGGGAGGAGCAAATGCCCGGCGCGACCGGTATAGATCAAGTCGCCCTCGCGAGCCTTCTCACAAAGGGCTGCAGTGAGGAAGGCCAGGTACAATCTCTTCTCGCGGGCCAGTTTTTCGTCCATGGACGGCCTCTTGATCATTGATGTTTCCAGCCGCCCCACTTTGATGCCCAGTTTGCGGGCCTGATCCTGCAAATCCTGGCGGTGAAGCGTCGGCCATCTGGTCTTCGCGGCCAGCGCCTGGGCCAGTTCCTCACCACCTCCCTGAAATTTGTTCGAAATCATTACGATGGTCATTTCAATCCGCCCTCTCCCTTTGAAACTGTTATCATTCTATTCAATGCATATTTTTCCTGCCCCTGACTTGAATGATCTGGCTGGAAACCAGCGGCTTGACCTGAAGCAAGAGGCGCTTGTTCAACTTCTCCTCAACACCGAACACCAGCAGATCGATATGTTCATCCTTAACCAGACCGACAATTTCCTCTTTCAAGGCTTTGTGGGCGATATAGTGGGATACTTTCAATCCTGCTTGACGTGCGCTGTTGATCAAGTCCGACAATGCCTCACCCATATAGATCCTCATTGAATCGTCGGCATCCATGGGATCGTCCGCCTGCAGAATGTAGACTTGGGCTTCGATCCTTTCTGCAAGCGCCAGTGCATAGTGCACGCCTTTGAGATCCGTTTCGTACAACCCAAACGGGACGAGGATTTTTTTTTGCAGCATATTCTCGTTTTCCTGGGGGGAAGAGGGGGGCAAGATGGTGCATCATTCAAGGATTAAACAAAATCCGTGCCAATATTATTTAATAAATATTTTCAGATAGATGCGGCAAAGTCCGGCCGAACTCAGGCATTAGGATGTTCCAGATTGAAACAAATCCATGGTGACAGGCATCCTGACGAAGAAGAATAATTAATTATATCGGTTAATTATTTTGATTGTTTCATAATGAACCGTGCAGATAGAGATGAGGAATCACTCCAGGCCGTGGTGCTTTAGTTTGCGCCACAGGGTGGTTCGCGGCAAGCCAAGGATCTCGGCGGCAAGACTTTTCTTGTATTTGGTTTTTTTCAGAACTTCTTGAATATACTGCTTCTCCTTCTTTTCCAAGGTAACCAGGGATGGGGCCTCCAGGTTGCTCATGGAAAGCTCGCGAAGGTCGGATGGCAGATCGTGGGCTGTGATTTCATGGCCTTCCGACAACGCCACGGCACGTTCCACAATATTGCCCAGTTCACGGACATTGCCGGGAAAGGGGTACTGCCTGAGGACTTCCAGCGCCTCCGATGACATGCTTTTCACCTCTTTGCCCAATGCATGGCTGCACTTGGTCAAAAAGTGGCGAACCAATAAGGGGATATCATCCGCCCTGGATCTGAGCGGCGGCAATGTGATGAGAATGACATTCAGGCGGTAGTAGAGATCCTCTCTGAAGGTGCCGGATTTAACCATTTCTTTGAAGTCCTGGTTGCTGGCCGCCAGCAGTCGGACATCCAAGGGTATGGGACGGACGCCCCCCACGCGCAGCAAGGCGCGCTCCTGAACAAACCGCAGGAGCTTGACCTGCATGCTGATGGGCATTTCCCCGATTTCATCCAGAAAGATCGTGCCGGGGTGTGCGGCCTCCAGCAATCCGATTTTATGCTCCGTGGCACCGGTGAAGGCGCCCTTCTCATGGCCGAACAGCTCGTTGGTGATCAGCTCCTCGGTGAATCCGCCGCAGTTGAAAGAGACAAAGGGATGCTGAGTTCTCGGGCTTCGCTGGTGCAAGGCCCGGGCCACCATCTCCTTGCCGGTGCCGCTTTCTCCCTGGATCAGCACGTTGCAATCCAAGGGTGCTACTTTGGCGATCAGCCGAAACAAGTCGTGCATGGCCTTACTGTTGCCAATGATCTCGGTCGGTCGGGTTTGAGAAAACAACTCCTCCTTGAGAGCTTCTTTTTCCCTGACCAGGGTCACCTTATCCAGGGCCCGTTTGACCAAGAGCCTGAGTTCGGCCATCTTGATGGGTTTGGTAACATAATGAAAAGCGCCGCTGCGAATGGCTTCGATGGCCGAATCCACGGTGCCGTAGGCCGTGATCAGGATGGCCTCGCAATGGGGATTGCGTTTGCGCACGGCCTTGAGCAGATCCAGGCCGCTGATACCGGGCAGGTGCAGATCGCATAAAAACAGATCGAATTCATACCGGTCGAGCCGCTTCAATACGGATTCGCCGTCCAGGAAGGTTTCGATTTCGTATCCTTGCTTGGACAGGCTGCGTTTGATTTCGCGGACGACAATGGGCTCATCGTCCACAACGGCTATCCTGAACTGGCTCATGGGGTGCTTCCTGTCGGACCTGGGCCGAACCAGGGCAAGAAGATGATAAAGCGGGTTCCCTGGCCGAGCCGGCTTTCCACCTCCAGCCGGCCCTTATTTTTTTTAATGATATTATAACTTACCGAAAGCCCTAACCCCGTCCCCACGCCTTCTTTCTTGGTGGTAAAAAAGGGATCGAAAATCTGGCCCAGGTAATCCGACGGGATACCGGGGCCGTTGTCAATGACTTCAATCCGGGCTTCATCTGAATCGTCCGCCGGTCCGATTTTCACCATCAGTTCACCGCCCCGGTCCATGGCCTGGATACTGTTCATGAATAAATTGAGCAGCACCTGTTGAAGCCCGCCTTTATCCAATCGCGCCCGGGGCATGGAGGCTTTGACCTGCTTGGCAAACTTTATTCCATTCAGTTTGAGTTCGTTATTCAACAAACGAGCGGTGTTGTCGACGATCTCTTCCAGGTCGACCTCTTCATGTCGCGGGTGGTTGGCCCGTGAAAATTCCAGCAGATTCTTGACGATCTCGCTGGTCCGGTCTGCCTGGACCATGGCATCCTGATACAGCTTGCTGCGTTCCTCCTCATCCATCTCGGCGCCGTCCTCAATCAATGATTCCAGGATCAATGAAATATTGTTGACCGGGTTATTGATTTCATGGGCAATCCCGGCGGTAAACGTACCGATGGAGGCCATTTTGCGGGATTGGATCAATTGTTCCTGCCGCTTTTCCAATTCGCTCATCATGCGGTTAATTGCGGCCACCAGATGATGAATCTCATTATGGGATTCGCCCAGCGGGGTGATGCGCTGGAAGGCCCCCTGGGCCACGGCTTCAGATTCGCGGGTAATGCGGGCCAGGGGCCGGATGACCTTTTCCCCGATAAAAATAATGACGAAGCCCAACAGTAATAGCAGCATCATCAGGCTCAGCATGGGCAGGGGAATCATCTGGCGCAGCAGGCGGTCGATGACCCGGCGTTCGGAGGCCACCAAATGATCGGCCAGGGTCAGCAGGTTTTGTCCGGCGCCCCTAATCTCCCCCTGCAGATCGACACAGTCTTTTCGATCGCAATCCGTCCGTCGCATCTTGGTCATCAGGCCTACATAAACACCGACTTCGTTGACGAAGTGTTCATAATTTTCGAGGCCCATGGCTTCGACCAGGATCTCCTGCTCCCTTTTCAGGGTCAGGGCCAGTTGGTTGGCATAGGTGATGTTCTCTTCATAATTGAACGCCTGGCGGTAAAGAAAATAGTTTTTCTCGTGGCGACGCATCTCTTGGATGGTGCTGTTGAGCTCTTCGGCCAGTTCAAAAAACTGCATCGACTGGGAAAGATGGTGGGAGTTGTTGTAATTGAAAACGATGATCATGGCCATGAAGATGAAGCAAACCGAAAACGCAGCCACGATCTGCACGCGAATGGTCTGGGGAATGAGCTTCATGGGTCCACCGTATCATCGGCGGTTGGATGAGGAAACCCCAATGTTGCCTAAAAGTTGCTTAAATATCTACATAGCTGATAATTGACACCAACGCACCCTGGGGATCCTGAAGCACGCAAAAGCGGCCCACTTCGGGAATATCGGTGGGCGGCATGATCACCTTGGCGCCCATGCCGGTGGCCTGTTCGGCGGTGGCATCCACATTGTCCACCGCGATATAAAGCCCCCATGCCGGCGGCATGCCTGAAAAATCCTCGGGCGCGGGCATGATGCCGCCCACATCTTCGCCGTTAACCGTAAACACCGTATAGGTCATGTCTTCCATGGGGGCATCTTCAAAAGTCCAGTTGAACAGAGTGCCGTAGAATTCTTTGGCGCCCGCCACATCGCTGGTAATCAATTCACTCCAGCTTACGGCGCCGTGTTTTCTGAGTTTTGCATCCATTGTTCGTTCTCCTTGTATGATGTGATCATGTAAGTATGAGCTTAGCCATTTTCCGGACGTCCGCAAGATGGGTGGTCGAGAAGATAATCATCGCCCGCAAGCAGTCCGAATATTTTGCGATCCATTCGGAACACAGGCAGCTCCATTGCGATGGGTCGGCTGTATTTTGAACAGGTATAACGGAAGCCAAGCTTAGCCAGTACACGAATGCTGGCGGCGTTGTCCGGATGGGCGCAGGCCAGGATGGTGTCCAGATCCGTGCTGCGGTAAGTTTCCGTCAGCAGGGCCCATGCCGCCTCTGTGGCGTAGCCGCAGCCCCATGCATCCCGGCTAAACCGGTACCCCAACTCCATGTGGCCCAGAAATCTGGAATGGGAGACAGCGCACCAGCCAAGATAGCTTGCGTCCGATTGCCGGTAAACCGCCATTACCCCAGGACTGTGGTTTTTGGCAGCGGCAAGCTGTTCCTTGAACTTTATCAGGGCGGTCTCCCGCGACCAGTAAAAAATATTGCCGTCGCCGATATAGCGCATGACTTCGGGGTCCTTGCTCATGGCGAATAACCGGTCGAAATCGTGCAGGGACTGGGCTTTGAGCGTCAACCGGCGCGTCTTTAACAAAGTAGCCTCACTCAGCACAAAACCATGCGGCCATCCGGCGGTATCCACCGGGATCCGACCGCTGCAACAGCATTTGATCCGGACGCAGATCATCAAACCAGACAAACAATCCAATCTGCGACAGATCTTCACCGGCGACAGCTTCAAGAATGGCCGGCAGATCTTCAAACCTCAGTGCAGGCGCATGGTTTGCGATGATTGCAATCCTGGGAAGGTCCGGCGCCATCGCCCCCGCAACCATCCGCTGAGCATACCGATTCAGCCGGCGGGCCAACTGATCCCGCAGGGCCTCTGTTTCATCCCCATGGAATGCAATTCTCTCGGAAACTCCGCCCGGGTGTGTTTCACGACCCATGGAGATGACCGTACCGCAGAGGCGTATCACACCATCCTGTGCAGCAAGAAAATCAGCTGACCGAGCCTCCGGCCCACCGTCTTCGGTAACGGGTTCCCACTGAAAGCCTTTATAAGACAGAAAGGTCCGGGCCCTTTTTAAATCTTGTACCATGGCTATAGTTCGTTTTGATCTTGAAGCAGATCTTCGAGAATGCGGGCCGCGCTGGCGACGAAACCGGGGCACAGGTCTTTAAAGACACCGCTTTCCTTTTCCTCGGGATCGCCGAGATCATGGCCCAGCAACTCTTTGCAGTTGACGGATCCGTGGGCATCCTCAAAGCGGGAGAGTAAATCGTGGACCGCCGCGTAAGTCCGCATTTTTGAATCTTTGTCCTCCACCGTCACGTGCCCCATGGCCAGGCCAAGCACCATCACCGCACCGGTCACCGCGCCGCAGGCCTGGCCTCTGCCGGCCATTCCGCCCCCAAAACCGGCCGCCAGCTTCAACGCGGTTTCTCTATCCAGCCATGCGCTGCACCGTAGACCGTCAGTATGGCTTGGGAGCATGAAAACCCATCGCCGAACATGGACGCGGCTTGATCGATGTTGTGCATCATAATCTCCTTAGGGTTCGCGCAAAAATAAACGGTTCTATCACCCAAATTAAGGGCAAATACCAGAAGAAGTCTTTTGCAAGCTATTGTGATGATTAATCCTAAACAGTGTTAAGTGTTAGGTGATTAAGTGTTAAGTTAATGTATTCTATCGATTATACACAACATTAGCATCAGATTGGATAAAGCTGTCAGTTAGGGATGGATCTCTTCATTGAGCATTAAAAAAGATCAAAATAAAATTGAATCAGATCCTTTCCTTAACACTTAAAACTTAACACTTAACACTTGGTGTTATGTCACATATACCAAGACCGATGCTCAGAACCTTATCCTTGGTTATAGATCCGTAATTTTATGCATGCCCTAAAATCCTCAGATTGATTTATAGAAAAACCACCTTTAGTGTTTTGCAGCAACGTAATACCCATACTCTTTGGCATTGACGTTATGCGCTTTCTCCCACCCGATGGTTGAAAAAGGGGTCGGTCCGTAATCATGGCCCGGCCACACAACGGTATCATCCGGCAAAGTCATCAGCCGTCGCAGGGAGGCGCCCAGGGTGGACCTGTGACCGCCGGCCAGGTCGGTGCGCCCGCTGTCGCCCACAAACAGCGTATCGCCGGTAAAGAGATGGCCCTGGGCATACAGACAGATCCCCCCCGGCGTATGCCCGGGGGTATGAATAATGTCGAAAGTAATTTTGCCGACCTGAAGCTGCGTTTCCGCGGAGAGCAGGCGGTCTGCATGGGGGTACCGGTCAGCATCCAATGCATGGATCAGGATTTCAGCACCGGTCAGAGATTTCAGATGGATACCGCCGGCCGTATGATCCGCGTGGCCATGGGTGTTGACGATCAGAACGATTTTAACATTTTCTGATTGCGCAAGGGCGACCATGCGCTCCACATCGGCCCCCGGATCGATAACCATGGCCTTGCGGGTTTCCTCGCAGCCGACCAGGTAGCCGAAATTGTCCATGGTGCCGATTTCAATCTGCCTGACAATCATGCAGTCGCTCCTCTGTGCCAGATGTTCGCCGGGCCGTCGCCGCAATCCGTAATTGAAGACCTTATGGCAGACAAAACCGGCGATTCCAAGGCAAAAATAACTTGGCAACCTTTCAGCCCGCAAGGGTCAGGAATACAAAAAGCCGGTAGAAATCCCCGGTGGGCTCAAGATTACCAGCCGACAACCGATAGCCCATAAATAGAATGCCTTATTTCTTGACTGTGCTTCGGGATGTATCGCGCCGTCAAAGTCTGAGGGTATAACCCGGTGCATTGGGACGTAGAAGGTGCTGGTCATCAGAGCGCAATGAAAGGTCGATGTCATGAATCACCGTTGTCAAATATATGATAGTGCTGAAATATTGGTTGTGGATGACGATCCCGCCGTGCAGCGCATGATGAACCGTATTCTCGGACGCGCCGGCTACAACGTACGCACGGCCCATGATGGTGAAGAAGCCTTGGATATCATGACCGCCATCCTTCCCGATCTCATCGTTCTCGATCTTTCCATGCCAAAATTGAATGGTTTCGAGGTTGCCGCGCGTCTGAAAGAAAAGCAGCAGACCCAGGACATCCCGGTCATCCTGATCACCGGTCTGGCCAGCAGCAAGAACCATGTCAAGGCACTGGATATCGGTGTCAATGACTTCCTGTCCAAAACCGCCGAGCCGGAAGAGATCCTGGCCAGGGTGCGCTCCCATTTAAAGATCAAACAACTCAACGATCAATTGAGCACCTATCGTATATCCCTGGAAAAAACAGTCGCTTTGAGGACCGAGCAACTCAAGGATGCTTCCCTGGAGATCATCTGGCGGCTGACCGCAGCCTCGGAATACCGCGACAACGAAACCGGCGCCCATATCAAACGCATGAGCAACTATTCGGCAGCCATCGCCCGAAAAATGGGGCTGCCCCCCAAAACCGTGGAAACCATTCTTTATGGCGCCCCCATGCACGACATAGGAAAAATCGGCATACCGGATGGTATTTTGCTCAAACCGGGCAAATTGGACCCCGAGGAATGGCTGATTATGAAAACCCATCCCATTATCGGCGCCAACATTTTGAAAGGCTCACAAATTGGATTTGTGCGCATGGGGGCCATGATAGCTCTGATGCATCATGAAAAATGGGATGGCTCGGGCTATCCCAAAGGTCTGCGCGGACGCCGGATCCCCCTTGCCGGTCGCATCGCTGCGCTGGCGGATGTTTTTGACGCCCTGACCTCAAAACGGCCTTACAAAAGGGCCTTTCCCATCCATGAAGCCCTCAGGATCATCACCGAGGGACGCGGCAGCCATTTCGACCCCATGGTTGTGGATGCCTTCTTCGCCATTCAGGATGAAATTCTAACGATTAAAGAGCAATTTATCGACGAAAAGCATAACGCCGCCATGTGCATGGACCATATGTCCAAAGACTGCGCTCCCAATGCCATCTCAAATTGCATGGAAATAACGAAAATCGCGCCACAGCCACCGGCTTCAATGCTCGACTAGGGTAAGGCATAGATTATTTATTGCCTGGCCTCGGGTGTGGAGGTGCCGACACCATGGCCGTGGACCATTTCCCAGCGTTTGTCCATAAAATAGAGAATGGGTACCGTCATCCGGGAAAACAGCAGCGAGGCAACTTCACCGGCCATGAGCGATATGGCCAGGCCCTGAAAGATGGGGTCGAAGAGAATCACCGAAGCACCCACCACCACGGCGGCGGCGGTGAGCATCATGGGCCGAAAGCGCACCGCACCGGCATCCACCACGGCTTGGTCCAGGGCTATGCCCTCCTTGACCCGCAGTTCGATGAAATCCACCAGGATGATGGAGTTGCGCACCACGATCCCGGCACCGGCGATGAACCCGATCATGGAGGTGGCGGTAAAAAAGGCTCCCATGGCCCAATGGGCCGGCAGGATGCCGATGAGGGAGAACGGTATAGCCACCATGATCACCAGGGGTGTCGAGAAGGACTGAAACCAGCCCACCACCAGAACGAAAATCAGCACCAGGACCACGGCAAAGGCCAGGCCCATGTCACGGAAGACTTCGTAGGTGATATGCCACTCACCATCCCACTTCATGGCGAACCGGCGGTCGCTGCCGGGCAGTTCGGCGGTATGCTGCGCGATGCCATATCCTTCGGGCAGGCGGATGGCATCAATCTGCTTGCGCATTTCTAAAATGGCATAAACCGGGCTCTCCTTGACGCCGGCCACATCGCCGGTCACATAGACCACAGGCATCAGGTTCTTGTGGTAAATGCTTTTATCCGGCGCTGTCATCTTCGCCCGAACCAGGGATGAGAGCGGAATCATGTTGCCGTCGGCAGCCTGCATCTTGATGCCTTCGAGCCGTTTTACACCGGCGCGGTCGGCCATGGCCAATTTCAGGATGACGGGCACGTCTTCCCGCTCCTTGGGCTGATGCGCCAAGCCCACCTGGCGGCCGCTCATGGCCAGCTTCAAGGTACTGCTGATCTGCTGGGGCGTAATGCCGTGCAATGCCGCCTTTTCCCGGTCCACACTGATCTGATAGCGCGGGTGATCGTCTTCCATGTACCAGTCTACATCCACGACGCCGGCCGTCTGTTCAAAGATCTGCATGATTTGCGCGGCGATCTCCCGCTGGCGTTCATAGTCGGGGCCATAGATCTCCGCCACCAGGGTGGAGAGCACCGGCGGTCCGGGAGGCACTTCGGCAACCTTGATGCGGGCCTGGTGCCGCCGCGCGATTTTAACCAGCTCGGTCCGCACCCGCTTGGCGATGGCATGGCTCTGCTGGCGGCGATGCCCCTTGCCCACCAGGTTAACCTGAATATCACCCTGGAAGACTTCCTGCCGGAGGTAGTAGTGCCGCACCAGCCCGTTGAAGTTGAACGGGCCGCTGGTGCCCACATGGATCTGATAGTCGGTAACCTCGTTGACCGTGGCAAGATAGTCGCCCATCTCCTGGGCCGCGGCGGCGGTGGCTTCCAGGGTGGCGCCTTCGGGCATGTCGATGATCACCTGAAATTCGCTTTTGTTGTCAAAGGGCAGCATCTTGACCCGCACCAGCCCGACGCCCACCATGGCGCAGGCCAGCAATAAGAGCCCCACCACGCCGGCCAGAAAAAGCGTGCGCCACAAACGGCTGTGGATCAAGGGATTCATCACCTTGCGATAGAGACGGATGGACCAGTCCTCCCGCTCGTTGTCATGACCGCCGACGTGGCCGGCGCCCTTCGGTTTGAGCATGCGCACCGCCGCCCATGGAGTCACGATAAACGCCACCAGCAATGAAAACACCATGGCGGCCGACGCGCCCACGGGAATGGGACGCATATAAGGCCCCATCAGACCACCCACAAAAGCCATGGGCAGAATCGCCGCAATCACCGCCAGGGTGGCCAGAATGGTGGGGTTGCCCACCTCGTCCACCGCCTCGATGGCCACCTTGATGCGGCTGCGCTCCTTGTTTTCCGGCAGGTGGTAATGGCGCACCACGTTCTCCACCACCACGATGGCATCATCCACAAGAATGCCGATGGAGAAAATCAACGCAAAGAGCGTGATGCGGTTGAGGGTGTAGCCGTAGAAGTAAAAGGTGGCCATGGTGAGAGCCAGGGTTACGGGAATGGCCAGGGCCACCACCCCTGATTCCCGGCGCCCCAGGGTGAGCCAGATCAGCAGGGTCACCGACACGATGGCGATGGCCATGTGATAGAGCAGCTCGTCCGATTTCTCCTTGGCCGTCTCTCCGTAGTGCCGCGTAATGGTCATATGAATGTTGTCGGGGATGATGGTCCCACGCACATCGTCCACCCGCTGCAGCACCTTTTCGGCGATGGCGATGGCATTGGTGCCTTTGCGTTTGGCCACCGTCAGGGTAATGGCCGGAAAACGACCTTGCCTGTGAATGGATTTTTCTTCGGCCGCCGGCCCGGTGCCGAAGAAAAGATATTGGTCAGGCTCGCCGGCGCCGTCCACCACCGTGGCCACATCCTGCACATAGACCGGCCGACCGCCGTGAATCCCCAGCACCACCCGCTGGATGTCTTCAATGGTCCTCAGGAAACCACCCACATGCACGGTAACCTGCCCGTTGGGTGACGGGTATCCACCGGCATCGGACTCCTGATTGGCGGCCTGCACCATCATGGCCGCATGCTCGAGGCCGATGCCCACCGAGGCCAACCGCAGGGGATCAAAAAGCACCTGCACCTGCCTTTGGGCGCCGCCGATGAGCTTGGTGGTGGAAACATTGGGTTCGCGCTTGATCACGTTCTCAACTTCCGCCGCCACGCGCCGCAGCATATAGTGGTCGGTATTCTCCGACCAGAAGGTGAGCGCCAGAATGGGCACGTCGTCGATGTAGCGTGGTTTGATCAAAGGCGGCGCCACCGCGTAGGGGATGCGGTCGTAATTTGCGGCCAGCTTGGACTGCAGCCGTACGATGGACTCTTCTTCATCCTGTCCGACATAAAACCGCACCACGGCCATGCTCATGCCGGGACTGGAGGTGGTATAGACATACTCCACCCCGGGAATCTCCCATAGCAGCTTTTCCATGGGGCTGGTGATGCGCTGCTCCACTTCCTTGGCGCTGGCGCCGGGCATGCGGACGAAAATATCGATCATGGGGACGATGATCTGGGGTTCTTCTTCCCTTGGCAGGGCGATCACGGCCGCAACCCCCAGGAGAATTGCAGCGACGATAATCAACGGCGTCAATTTGGAATTGATAAAGATTTTTGCGATTCTGCCTGCCATACCGGTGGGATTTGTCATCACCTGCTCCATCCTGCAAATGCGCACAACAAGCACGCCTGAAGATTCTGTTTACCCCAGTGTTGGTTGCCCGCAAATCTTCGGCGCCGCAACAAAGCCTTTGTTCTATAGCTTCTAATGCGCAGTTTCAACCTGCACCCCGTCCTTGAGGTTTAGCGGTATAGAAGACACAAAGCGCTGGCCGGGCTTCAGGCCGGAGACAATCTCGACTTGCGCCTCGAATGATTTACCGGTGCGCACCAGGCGCAAGCGGGCCACCTGGTCATCGTCCACAATGTATACGCCGGTGAGTTGGCCCTGCTCCTCAATCGCGGTTTGGGGGATCAGCAGCATGCCGGAGCCGCCCAGGGGAATGGCGACCCGGGCAAACATGCCGGATTTTAAATCCAATCCGGAGGGCATGCTGACTTTGACCTGAAAAGAGCGGCTGCGGGCGTCGGCCGTCGGAACGATGCGCCCCACCTCTCCGGTGATCTCCCGGCGATCCAATGCCGGTACCACCACTTTGACTTCCATCCCCAGCTTTACAGCCTGGATATGGCGTTCGGGAAGCACCAGGTCGGTGCAGAAGAGCCCCTCCTGTTCCACCGTCAGAAAAGGGGTCCCTGGTGAAGCCAGATCGCCCGGGTTGACCATCTTGGCCACCACCCGGCCGTCATAGGGCGCCCGAACCTTGGCATCCTTTTGACTGACCCGTGCCGCCGCCACGGCGGCCTGGGCCTCGCGATGGCGCGCTTGGGCACGATCGAATTCCTGCTGGGACGCGGATTGCTCCAGAAGCAGTTGTTGATAGCGCCTGAACTCCTTGGCCGCTGCTTCGGCGTTGGCCTGGGCGCTTTCCAGCTGGGCGCTCACCTGCCGCGAATCGATGGTCACCAGCAGATCGCCCTTTTTGATGACGTCGCCTTCCTGCACATGCACAGCGCGCACCAGCCCCATAAGTTTGCTGGAGATGGTGCTGGCCGTCCGGGCGGTCACCGTACCCACGGCTTCATAATAAAAGGGCTGCTGGGTGATCTGCGCTGTGGCGAGCGCGGCTTTGACCTTGGCACCTTCACTCTGGGGTGTCGTGCCCGGCTCAATCTTTTGACCGCAGGCGCCCAACATGATCAACGCGGCAACGACCCACAGGCTTCGAACAAATGCTCTTCTCATAATCGACTCCAATTTTTGAAAGCCTTCCCGCCGAAGCAGCGCACGCGCTTCAAAAACATCCCACTGCAGCATTGGGGACTATTGAAAATTTTTATCAATACTGCCGGTTGCCAGGGCCAATTCGATGCGGGCCACCTTGTAATCACGCATGGCCCTGAATCGCCTGGATTGTGCCTGCTGCAAGGCTACCTGGGCATCCAGCAGGTCGACGATGGTCAACAGCCCACCGGCATAGCGGTTGCCGACGATGCGCAATCCTTCCGCGGCCTGGTCAACGGCTTTGCTCGCCACTGCGATGCTCTGCCAAGCGCTGTGGGCCTGGTAGTAGGCCCGTTGGGTCTCCACCTTCACCGCCAGCGCCAGGCCCTCCCGCATGGCCTTGACCTGGGCTGCCTGCGCCTTGGCCATGGCGGTTTGGGACGAGATACGCCGGCCGCTGTACAAATTCACGCGCACCACGGCGCCGACTGCATAATTGTCATGGCTGTCGCTGAAGTCTTCCGAATTGATCTCATAATTGCCTTGCAGAGCCAGGGTCGGCCAGTGCCCCGATTTGGCATGCGCCACGCCCTTCTTGGCGATGGCCTCTTGAAGATCGAACTGCTTCAGATCGGGTCTTTGGCGCAAAGCCTGCGCCATCCATTGCGCCAGTTCACCCTGGGGGGAAACGCATTGCTCAAGGGGCGTGGCAGCGTCAATGGGGCCGCTGTTTTCCCTGCCCATGGCGGCATTCAGCGCGGCAGTGGACACCAGCGTCTGGCTGTGCGCCAGCAGCCTTTGCTGTTCCAGGTCGGCGATACGCACCTGTGCGCGCAGCACATCGCTTTTGACAGCCAAGCCACCCGCAAATCGATCCAGCACCAATTTCAAATGCGCCCGGGAGGTCGCCAGAGCCTGTTCGACCACTTCCAGGTTTTCCGCGGCCAGCAACACCCCCACATAGCTCCTGGCCACCAGGGCGATGACCTGCTGTTCGACGCGTTGCCTTCCCAGTTCGGCGCCCTGCCGGCCCTGTTGCGCCTGCTGCCATTCGATGCGTGTCCGGCCGCCGTCCAGGAGGTTCCAGGACATAGTGAGCGACGTGTTGAAATTGTTGATGGCATCCGGCGTGTTCAATTCCTGGGGATCAAAATCCGAGCTTTGAATGATCCCCTGGTTCAGCTTGGTGCCAAAGGCCCACAAGGGGCTGTCGGTGCGGTTGAAGGTTTCCGACAGATAGACTTGGGGCAGCAACCCGGAGCGGGCCGTGATCACCCGGGATGCGGCCGCTTCCGCTTGATACCGGGCCGCCACCACCTGCGGATTGTGCGCCAAGGCCGCTTCAATGGCCTGGGACAGGGTCAGCGGCCGACCTGCTTCATCGGCGAAAGCGGCATGTGGCAGGCTCGGCCCTGCCAGGCATAAGAACATCAGTACAAGAGTAATAGATTTCATGGCTACGCTCCAAATTGCCGGAAGGTCGGTAGACTTCATTCCACCGTGTTGCGAAACCCGGTCAACATGTTGGGATGATGAATCTCATCCTCCATATCGACGGTGTGACACACCTTACAGTTACGGTTGCTGCCCAAAGGATATGGCGATTGCTGGTATTGGCGCGGCGCGATAACATCCTGCTGCGCCCGGTAAGGGTTGCGCGCCGGATAAAGGGCATGCGTGCTGCCGTGGCAGGCCGCACACATGACACCGGCATCTCCGCTACGCTGGCGAAAGAGTTCTGCTTCGTTCCGGGTACGTTGCTGTGCCGAGGTTTCGTCGGTGTCGGGCGCCTGAAAATCCACATGGCAGTGCAGGCAGTCGGGCTGTTGGGACCAGGGTTTGCGCGCCGGGACGTGAGCACTGTCTTCACTGCCCACCGGCTTTATAAAGATCATAATCCGTTCGGCTTGCATTTTGCCGGCATCGGCTTCCGCCTTCAGCAATCCCAGGGCATGGTCTTCCATGGGACCGTGGCAGTTGGTGCAGGCCAGCCCTATTTCGTTGTGGATGCCACGCAACATCCGGGTGGCGCCATCGGGTTGGCTTGGATGGCAGGTGTGACAGGCGTCATTGCCCCTGTTGGAAAGATACAGCGTATGGAAACCGTGTATGGCCGCCGAAAGGTTCAGCACTCCGGCGCGGCCGGGGTCGCCGTATAATGGGTCGGCATGACAACTCTGACAGCGCACCGGCCGTCCCTGATCGGCCTGCTTTTTCAATTCGGTCTTGCTAATGCGGTCATGCACGATGAGCACATCCTCTGCCGTGGTGTTGGCGATGCCGGCCTTGCGGTCAACGCGCCAGGGACCGCCGTGACAATGGCGGCATCCCAATTCGCTGGAGACCGGTACCGTAACCTGGGTGCGGGCCACGACACGCTGGCTTTCGGCTTCGCGGGCCTCGATGGTGACCAGCGGATAAGGGTTGAAGCCGCCGGTTCGGGGATAAGGAACCAGCGGCAGGTCTTTGGTTACAAATGCCATCAATGCGCCATCGTATGCCATGGTGCCGCTGGGCTTTGTTCCGTTGACGCTCGTATCTTGGTCAATGGAGCGGCCGTAAAGTTTTTCAGCGTATCGCCAGAACTCCGATTTTTGTGAAGGGTTGCCATACGCCGCCGCACTTTGATAGCGCAGCTCCACCTGGTCGGTGACAATTTCAGGGGTTTCGCCCCGACGAATGAGTTGGGCGTAAATGGCGGCACCGGGAGGCGCCAATGACCAGCGGGCATCGCAATCGGTGAGCTGGTGCATGCCCAGACGGCTCCATGCCATCAGCACGAACGCATCTTTGCGGGCATCGAATGGCGGGACCGCCATGGGCTTTTGTGCCGGCAAGTCATGGGCGGCATCCTCCTCTCGACCGTGCAGGTCCTGCACGATATACCGCGCCAGGGCCTCCCGCTCCCGGGCGTTGCCCATAAATGGCGGCATATAATCCAGCAATTTGCCCTGGCCGTCGAGCTGCGCCGCCATGCCAAAGACGGAAAATTTACGGGTGCGCGGCAGGATATCGTTCATCGGTCCGCCGATGCTGTGGCAGGCGGCGCATTGCATCCGGAATATCTCCTTGCCCAGGGCAAGACGGTTGGTTTCGGTGATCTCTCTGGCGGATACCCAGCGGGCGTGCTTCAAGAAGCCCTCAGTCTGTATTTTCCCGCGATCCTTGGCGTAGATGGCGTTGGCGTACATCACCCCATGGATGGCAAAGGGCCGCCGTGAACCCTCGCGCAGAAATTCAAAGGCCCCCATGGTGAGCAAACCGACGATCAGGATCAAAAGGGTGATGGGTTTGCGCCAGGCGGCGAATAAGCGCACCAGGCAAAAGAGCCCCAAAACCATCAAAAGCGCGGGCATGAAAATCAGGCCGTATAAAAAGGGCGCCAGCTCCGGTGAACGCCCCGTGACCATGGTCTGCACGCCGTCGGGCAGCGCCCACCAGTACCACATCCCGCAAAGTCCCACGGCAAACATGGGGTAGATCAGCCACCCGGCATGGAAACAGATGAGTTCCTGGCGGTCCGTTTCCGGCAGGTCTTTAAACCAGGCGGCGGTGGCCATGCCGAATACGCCGGCAAAGACCAGCGCCAGGGCCGTGCGGAATCCCAGGGCCGGCAGCATGGTCGGGTTGAAGAAACCATCCCAGAACCCGCCGTTCTCAGGCCAGCGGCCGGGGGTGAGCATGAAGTCGATAATGCCGTTGACCCAAAACAGGGAGAGCCAGGCAAAGATGAAGTAAAGCCACCCGGCCCTGATATGGTCCCTGCCCTTCAGCCGGTCAAAGCCGTAGTAATACACCAGCAGGGCCACGATCTCCACGAGGAAGCAGACCCATTCGGTGGCCCATCCAAAGACGAAGGTATGAATCAAGGTGGCGGTGGCCGCCGGGTTGAGCACCCCGATGGTAAACCATATGCCCACGCCGGTAACGGCGCCGCCCACCATGGTGAGCAGCATAAAAAACCTGGCGTGGCGCCGGGTATGGCGCATCAATGCTTGCGAGGCTGTGCGCTGCGCCCTGATTTCGGTCAATACCAGCAGCAGGCCCCCACCAACCGCGAAGTGGGCGATGTAGACATGAATGACGGCGATGAGCGCGATGAGCAATCCACCACCGGCAGCCGTCAGCTCCCAGGCCGGATAGTTCATTGCGGCGCCGCTCCTTTCCATACTTTCAGCAGGTATCCCAATACGACGCCTCCCAGGACAATAAAGAGACCGAACACCACCATGGGTGAGGTCTGGGGGCGCACGGGCAGGTCCGCCACGGAGAAATAGGGCGCCAGATAGGCCGCCCGCACCGCATCCCGCACCAGCACCATGCCCACCACCGTAAAACCCGTGGACCACACGGCCGGCCAGAGCATCTGTCTGATCCCGAAAATCAGCGCCAGCAACACCCCCAGCATGGAAACGGCCAGGAGAACTGTCGCGACCTGATCGCCACCCATGAATGTGAGCCGAATATCCTGGGGCAGCGATAGGAAGAACCAACCGCCGATGATATACTGGGCGGCCGTGGCCGCGGTGAACCACCGCAAACCCTGGGCGGCCTTTTCCGGATGGCGGGTGCGGTGCAATACGGCCAGCAGCAGGCCGCCAACCGCCACAGAGGCCACTACAAAATGCATATAGCGCGGAATGAGGGTGGGATCGTCCCCATGCCAAAGCGTACCGCCGGGATTGTCAAAATAGCGCTGCCACGAAGAAGGGTCCATCATCATGGTCAGGTTGTTGACAAACACAAACCCCACCAGCAGCAGACAGGCGACCATCAGGGTCAACAACCCCCATCGCATGCTGTGGTGCAGGGCATCGAATTGAAAATCGAGCCAGTAGGCGGCCGCATAGGCCGTCAGTACCAATGCCAGGGCGGCCAGCCACCATACGGCCATGAGTACAGAGCTGGTGTAAAACAGATGACCGTAAAGTACCTGCATAAACAGCAGGGCCGCCACACCGAAGTTGATGGTGAAAGCCATATAGAGCGGCATTTTCCTGCAGATCGGTCCAGCCATTTCAGTGTTGCGGTTCCCGAAAGGCAGCGCATTGGCCCAGGCGATAATGGCGTTTCCCAGCAAAGCATTCATAAACAGCAGGTGGACGGCAAAACAGGGAATTAAAATAACCTTGAACCACGCCCAGGCCGCCGGAATGGCGTCGGGTGACGGGATAAGCAGTTTGGGATCCATATCTCCTCAGTCCTCGGCCCGTTTCGGTCTGTTTACCGGCCCATAGGTTCCGGGTACGCTTTGAGCGCTTTATATTGGGCCTTGAAGTTTTGGTTTGTCCATGCATGGCACGAGAGGGTATAAGTTACATAGCATATTCATCCCTCTTTTTCATCATTGTTTATGATAGTATGCTCATAATCAGGAGTAATCGACATGCCGAAGGTGCCAATGAATGATTCAGGGTTTCGCATGGGCATTGATCTGGGCGGAACGAAAACAGAGGCGGTCCTGCTCGATGTGGACGGGGCTGTCCAATTCCGCCACAGGATCGCAACGCCCCGCATGGTCGGCGATCCTGAGTCCGAGTATGGCGGTATTCTCGATGCGGTGATCGGCCTGATCGAAAAAACCCGCGAGCAGCTGCCGCCTTCATCCACCTGCACCATCGGCGTGGGTATTCCCGGCACCATGAACGCCGAGACGGGATTGGTACAAAATGCCAATACCACCTGCCTCATCGGCCGGCCTTTTCAACAGGATCTGGAAGCCCGGTTGGGCCGCTCCATCAGTATGGAAAACGATGCCAACTGCTTTGCCCTGGCCGAAGCGCTTCAGGGTGCAGGTCAGGGATACGGCATGGTGTTCGGCGTCATCATGGGCACCGGTTGCGGGGGCGGGCTGTGCATCAACGGGCGCATCCACAAGGGTCGCCACCGGATTGCCGGGGAGTGGGGCCACTTTTCAGTGGACCCGGAAGGTGCCGTCTGTTATTGCGGCAACCCCGGTTGCGTGGAAACCAAAATCAGCGGCGGGGGTGTGGAAAATAATTACCACGCCCGCTATGGCCGCCGCCTGACCATGCAACAGATTACCCGGGGGTATCGCCGGGGCGATACAGGCTGTGTGGCCATCTTCGAACAATTCATGGAGGACTACGGACGATCTCTGGGCGGTTTGATCTCCATTATGGATCCCGATGCCGTGGTGCTGGGCGGCGGACTCTCCAAAATAGAGGAATTGTACACCCTTGGCATGGCACGCGTGCGGCATTTCGCCTTTCACGACCATATAGAAACCCCTGTGCTGAGAAACAAGCTGGGCGATTCGGCCGGCGTTTTCGGTGCCGCCTGGGCAGGCATATAGCCGCATATACCGGAAGTCTTCTCCACATTGTGTAAAACAGGTTATAATAAATAGGTAGTCCATACCCCATCATTTTGGCATCAGGCCCCACCTTTATTCTATCTCACTGTTTTTATTAATTTTTAAATAAATACCAAGCACGGCACGGCAATTGCTTTACCTGCACTAGGAAGATATTTACATAACACCTGAAAACCATACATTGCCAAGCAAGAGGTTAATTTGATGAAAAAAGCAGCTCTGATTTTATGTGTGTTGTTCCTGTTGTCTCCGGTCGGTTCAGCCAGCGCCCTGGTTTATGAGTATTACGATGGCTACCAGTACGTGAGCGAAGGCCAATCCTATGCATTCTTCTTTGACCTGGTATTGGATAACCAAGTTTCAACAAATTCATCCTTGAACCTGGCAAATGACGTGGCCGTCGGATTCAATAATATTCCGTTGACCAGCGCCTACATCGACATCGACCTTTATTCTGTGGACCGCGCCTGGGAGGACACATATATCGAGCTGATCGCTTTCGATGATTTTTCGACCTACACCCTATATGACGGCAAGTTCAACGGCAATGCCGCCGACAGTACCCAGAGCTTTCACTTTGACATCAGCAACACCTCATTTGCTAATGACCCGTGGGGTCTGCTGGGAATTAAGGCTGTCTTCAATTGGGACTGCAATTTCAACGATTTCGCCATCACGGAAGTGGGTGTCGGCGGTACAACAGGCGCCGCGCCCGTCCCCGAGCCGGCGACCATGCTGCTCTTCGGCACCGGCCTGATCGGCCTGGCCGGCATCGGACGCAAAAAGTTGAAGCAATAGAAAAAGTTTCTGCTTGGCATTGCAAAGGGCAGGTGAAACGCATGTGTTTCACCTGCCCTTTTCTTTTCCTATAAAGTCGTCACCGAAGTTACCATAAAAGCATCCCGGACCCGGCACCGCGCCCACTCCCACCGACAAACAAATCCCTTGGCCGAAGCTATCTTCCGGTCAGATGGGCGACCGCTTTTTCCAATCCATCGATGGAGAGTTCGAACATTGGAAACAGTGCGCCGATCAGGCCGATGGTGCGGGTGTAATTCCACTGGTATCGGGGGGTGGGATTCAGCCAGACCGAGTGCTTGAAAGTCTGTGCGAGGAACTTGAGACACTCGATGCTGGGCCGTCCGGAACGCACCGCAATGTGGATGGAGCCATCCTGGGACATCAATTCATAGGGCGCCATGCTGGCGTCACCCAGAATGATCATGCGGGTTTCAGGGTCGCGGCGCGCCAGTTCATCGATGCGCACCGGCTTGCGGTACCGCGCCGGGTCTTCCCACAGGGTATCGTAGACCGTGTTGTGGAAGAAGTAGGTTTTCAGTTCTTTGAACTGGGCCCGGGCATAGTCGAACAACGTCTGCACCAAGGGAATATGCGGATCCATGGACCAGCCGCCGTTATCGATGGCCAGGATCACCTTGAGGCGGTCCTTGAGGCTGCGCTCAAAGATGATTTCGATTTCGCCGGCGTTTTTCATGGTCTGGTAGATGGTTTCGTCGATATTGACCTGGTCTTTGGGCCCGAAAGGCCTCAGATGGCGCAATCTTTTCAAGGCTTCACCCATCATGGATCTTGTCAGCGGACCTTGCAGCGAGTAATCCTTGTAGCGCCGCTCCATGGCCACCTTGACCGCCGACTTGTTGCGTGACATGCCGCCCACCCGCATCCCACCGGGGTGATATCCGGAATGTCCCACGGGTGACGTACCGCCGGTGCCGATCCAGCGACTGCCGCCATCGTGCCGCTCGTCCTGATCCTTGAGGCGCTCTTTGAAATAAGCGATCAATTCTTCAGGGCTGAACTGCTGCAGATCCGCCGCATCCATGCCCAGGGCATCGGCCACCATCTTGGGATCGTGCAGCCACTGCGCCAACATGGCCCGGGCAATCTCATCGATTTCAAGCCCCGAAGCGTCACCGAGTTCCGCACCCTCGAAATGATGGGCAAAAACCTGGTCATAGAGGTCGAAATAACGCTCGCTTTTAACCAGAATGGACCGTGAAGCCGTGTAGAAATCGTCTATCGACTGGATCAACCCCTTGTCGAGCGCCCGGTGCAAGGTGAGAAAGGCAGTGGGCGTAACCGGCACCCCGCGGTCTTTCAAAGTATAAAAAAAATCGATAAACATAGTGATCTGCCAGATTTAAATCGCCAGAATTCCTTGACTTAAAACTTAACACTTAAAACTTAAAACTTTTCAGCCACCGTCAGGACACAGAAGACAAATCCAGTCACAACCTATTCAGGAACACCTATTCAATACCGCGAACGCCCCCTACCCTGCTCAGCCGCCAATTGATAATCCCGGCTCTTCTTGAACAGCACCCCTAAAAAAGGCAGGTCTTTATTGGACAATGCCCCGGGATTGAAATCGGCATCGGTTTGCAAGGCCCGAATCCAATTGATCAGCTCGCGGGTGGCCGGTCGTTTCTCCACCCCTTCCACCTGCCGCATCCGATAAAACGCGGCGATGGCGCTTTCCGCCAGCGATGCGTCGATCTCCGGGAAATGGACGGCGATGATCTTGCGCATCATTTTGGGGTCTGGAAAAGCGATATGATGGAAGTTGCAGCGCCCCAGAAAAGGATCGGAAAGGTCCTTCTTGGCATTGGAGGTAATAATGATCACCGGCCGATGCTCGGCTTTAATGGTTTTGTCGATCTCGATGATGTCAAAGGCCATCTGGTCCAGCACATCCAGCATGTCGTCCTGAAAGTCGGTGTCGGCCTTGTCGATCTCATCGATGAGCAGCACGGTGCGCCGATCGGCGACAAAGGCCTGCCCGATTTTGCCCATCTTGATATAGGCTTCGATATCGCTGACGTTCCGTTGGCTGTCGCCGAAACGGCTGTCGTTGAGCCGGGTCAGGGTATCGTACTGGTACAGGGCTTCCACCAGTTTCATGCTCGATTTGACATTCAACACGATCAGCGGCATGCCCAGACTCTCTGCAATGGCGTGGCCCAGCATGGTTTTGCCGGTACCGGGTTCGCCCTTCAGCAGCAGGGGCATCTCCAGCGCCATGGACACGTTGACGATTTGGGCCAGTTCGGCATCGAGCACATAATGGGTGGCACCGGTGAAAGATGGGGTGTTCATTAAAAACTCCTCTAAAATAGATAGATATTCAGCGCATTCGTCATGATCCGCGCACACGCTCCGCCAACGCCTTGGTCAATTCCAGCACCTTACGGCTCAACTCGGGCGTCAGCGAGCCGGTGCCGCAAGATGGGGTGATAAAAGATTGTGCTTTGACCCTGTGCGTATCGATTCCCAAAGCTTCAAGGCGCTCAAGTTTTACTTTCCAATCCTGCCACAGGGTATCCACCGAGGTCGCCTCAATCTGTTCGGCCTGCAGGGTGGGCACCAGTCCCCAGGCCAAATAGCGACCGGAAGCCAGATAGGTTTTTAAGCGATCGCCATACAAAACAAATTTATCGAAATAGCCGTGGGCATCGAAATTGATGATATCCACCTCCGAATCCAGCAGCAGGGACCAGTCCGTGTTGGCACATACATGCACACCGGCCAGCGCTCCGTAAACGTGCACCGCTGCCACCACTTCCTGAAGCGCGGCCATGATCTCCTCCCGGGAGATGCTGATGAGCTCCGATGAGCCATACCCGGCCAGGGCCGGCTCATCGATAAAAATGATCACCGGTACCTGAAATACGCTCAATTGCTGGGCCTGCCAGGCGGCTTTCAGGGCCAGCAGTTTGACCGCCGCATCCCGCAGGGCGTCATGGTAGAATATGGCGCGCTTGTCCTGGTCGTGCAGGGACGTGCAAAAGGTGATGGGGCCCGTGACCTGGCCCTTGACCGCCGCCAGGCTGTCCGGCTGCGGCTGCAATGCATCCAGCAGGCTGAAGAATCCCTGGGCGATCTCCGGCTTCAGGCCATAGGGAATTTCCTGGTCACCCGCTTCCAGTAAACCGGACGACAGGTAGTTCTCGAAAAATGCCAGCATCTCGTCATCGAATCGGGTATCACCGGTTCGGACGAAAAGGCGGTCATCCTCCCGGACCACGCCGGGCAATCCGGTCAGGAATTGTTCCACCATGCCTTCGTGTTGGTACGCCGGCAATTGCACCCAGTTAGGAATCTCGGGCGTATATTCGAGGATCAGGCGGGTCGCCTCATCATGGCTTTTCAAGGGCTGGCTGCCGATCAGCATGGGCAGGCCATTGGGCTTAAATGTGTGCGGCATGGGTTCCTTCCTCGGCAAAGGGCGATATCGGCCTGGTTTGCCATTAAAGACTTTTTTAGACAGCTTCTACCTCGATCTAGTTTACCACGGCCCATCCGTCAAGACAAGCCGTTGTCTTGGAGGACCTGCCAATAAAGCCGCAAAACGGCAATCTACCCCGTTTGACACCTTTGGGGCCGGGTGGTATAGTTTTTTTTTGAACATACGAACGCAGGCCTTCCGCCCGCGGGGGGTGCCATGAGCAAAATCATTTCACTGGACGACAAACTGAAGCTTACCGCCGAGCAGCGTGACGCACTGACACACAAGCGCAAGATCCTGGCTGTGCGCCAAGTGTTTCAATGCACTCACTGCGCTTCCAAATGCGAGCGTTGCGGCACCACCATCGGGCCGGAAAACCAAAGTCATGTCGACAACCCCCGGGTGCCCTACAACTTTTGCGACGGCTGCGCGGAAGAATATATCGAATATATCAATCGCCTGCAGGGCAAAGGGGATTCAAAAGATTATTGGTACAACAACGACTGGCTCAAAGTATGGCAGACATGGATCCAATACCAGGGCGCCATCGACCAATATCTGCGATCAAAGGAGTTCCGCCAATTGTTGGATGAACTGCACCCCGGCGGCAATCATAATGATTGACTCTGAGGTCGGTCCATGCGATGGGAATAGCTTAACAATTTAGATATTCAACGATGATGGAACAGTCAGGAGGCGCATATGTTTGGTGGTCTGGGAATGCCGGAGCTGATCATTATCCTGGTGATCATTTTGATCATTTTCGGTGCAGGAAAATTGCCCCAAATCGGCGATGGCATGGGCAAAGCCATTCGCAATTTCAAGAACGCAACCCGCAAGGAAGAGCCGCAGCCGCCGGAACCGGATAAAATCGAAGAGGACAAAAAAGCATAGCGGCCATACAGATTTGAACAAAAAGGCGGCGGGAAACCACGTGGTTCCCGCCGCCTTTTTTCACGCCGTTACCCGCAAAACGCAAGCTTAACCTGCTCAATCACCGCGCATCCAAGTTCCGATACCCAGTACAAAAGCCCAGCAGGGACTATTTTTCATTTGATGATCAGAAGTGGTTGCAAAACCTTCAATCAGGCTCAAGGTCACGGCTTGGGCGACTTCTTCTCCTGAATCGATTTCCGCTGCTTTACCATGGCCTTATGTTCTTCTACTTTTTTGAGCACCTCTTTGACCCTTCGATCGGGTATGTAGGACCCCTTGGGCGCCAATTGATTTTTATCCGGCACGATGGTCACCGCGCCTCCGGCAAAACATGTGGGAACGGCCGTGCACACGACCACCAGCGCCAATAAGGCAAATGTTCCTGAATTATTTATGAAGCGTCTCAAAGACATCTGATACCTCCTTCATTGTATTGACCATAAACGTTGGCCCGACGTACAGGCCGATGAAAACACAGCTTCCTTAAGGCCGGAACTTCGTCAATGGCCGCGGCACTCCGCATCATACCTGTCCTTCAGATATTTCAACCGTTCGAGCTTGCGCTGCAGCGGTATGTCGATTTCAGCATCCAGCAACTGGGACACATAACTGCGCAGCGTATGTCTCAAGTTACAGACCGACTCGCCTTCAATGCGGCCAAAGACCATATCCTGGCGGTTGTATTCATCCGCTGCCAACACATCTTCGTCAGGGTTGCCCC
>Ga0210123_1000184_pt1 | contig 41075 bp, 37 predicted proteins | sample Muzzi_PWB_D2_FD_185535 | JGI IMG/M metagenome (GOLD analysis project Ga0210123, IMG submission 185535) | Wetland microbial communities from San Francisco Bay, California, USA, that impact long-term carbon sequestration - Muzzi_PWB_D2 (SPAdes) | ecosystem: Environmental > Aquatic > Marine >... | reverse complement strand
ATCAAGAGTATCCGAGAAGGTTATTTTCTCAAGGCTTTGGTGCGGGAAGAGCTGAAACAGGATGCCGACTGGGTGGTCAAACTGCGCAAGCTTCCGCAAACACCCGAAACTTACTACCTGCTTGAATTGATGGCTTCCCACAATTTTCAGGAATCTTTAAAAAACTATCTCGACCTTGAGGAATTGCGCAAGAAGCTTGAGACCTGGAAAGGTGACCTGGACGCCTTTGAAGAGATCATTGATCAACGCCGGGCTTATTATCAGCCGCTGCTTCCCGCCATCGACCAGGAATTCCGCCGGCTCGACTCGCAGATGCATCTGCGCCTGGAGCAGCGAGAGCGTATCGAACAACGTCTCAAGAACATGCTGGTGGTCCCGAGGCCCGATTACCTGGCAACTTCAGAGGAGCGAGTCTTCGGTGAGCAGATCATGCAACTGGAAAAGAATCTGACTGCGGGTGGCTCGACCGTACCCGAAGGAATAGAGGCGCGGATCAAACGTTTGAGAGGAGTGCTGCACTGGAACATCTATACGGATTATGACAGGCGTTTTACCGAAGCCTACAATCATCTTTACGATCTGAATCACGAAGTGGATAAGCTGAAAAAGAAGTACAATGCCTTCGTGCGTACCCGTCAGGCCGCCACCCAAAGCTACGAAGGCTACGATGACGTGATCCGCCGCCTGCGTTTTCTGATTCGGGAGGCTAGGGAAAAGGTAGGGGAACTGATGGCGCGTCAGGGCCATATGCTAGAATCAATGGCCGTAAACGAACTCACCAAGCGTCGCGAGCGGCTTGCCGAGTTCCAAATCAAAGTGCGCTTCGCCATGGCGGAAAGCTATGACCGTGCCATAAGGGCCCAAGCCCAGGAGAAGATGGAACGATGAACCGGATACGACTTTTCATATTGGCGCTACCGGTGATAATGGTCGCGTGTTCATCAACCGGGAGCAAGGATACCATCGCCAAGTTGCGTCATAAGCAGATCGAGATTAAGGAAGAAAAGATCGAAGGCGGGCTGGAGAAAGCGATGCTGAGTTATGGTCGTTTTCTGAAAGACACCCAGGAATCTCCTTTAAAGCCCGAGGCTATTCGTCGTCTGGCCGACCTGAAGATCGAAAAAGAATATGGCACTCTCACCGAGGGAGCCGAATCTGCCGGTAATGCAACCGCACGCGCATTGCCTTCCCCGGAACGTGCGGCCCGTGTGAAAGGCGTTTCGGTGTCCGATGCATCGCCGGACCAGACATTGGCGCATATTCCGGTTCAGGATGAGTCAGAGGCAGACTTTGAAATGCGGGCGACCCGAAAGAAGCAGGCGGCCGGTATGGAAGCGGCTGTTGACGGGCGGCCCGAAGGCAGTAATGATCTCGAAAGAGCGGGTGCTCGCGAGGCTATTGCACTTTACAAAAAACTGATCAACGAATACCCCTTGTACGAGCGCAACGATCAGGTACTGTACCAGACGTCCCGTGCCTATGAGGAATTGGGACAGATCAAGGAAGCCATGGCGGTTATGGAGCGAATGGTCCAAGAATTTCCGAAGTCCAGATATATCGATGAAGTACAGTTCCGGCGCGCAGAATACTTTTTTGCACACAAGCACTATCTCGATGCCGAAGATGCTTATAAGAGCATCGTGAATATCGGTGTTGGTTCCTCCTTTTACGAGCTCGCTCTGTATAAACTGGGCTGGACGTTTTACAAACAGGAGTTATATGAAGATGCCCTGCATCAATTCATCGCGCTGCTCGACCAAAAGGTATCCGTAGGATACGACTTTGAACAAATCGAAGACGAGCAGGAACGCAAGCGCACGGATGATACCTTCCGCGTCCTCAGTTTGAGTTTTTCAAACCTCGGCGGTGCCGATACCGTTATGCAGTATTTCTCGCGCCACGGAAAGCGCAGTTACGAGGATAAGGTATACAGCAATCTCGCTGAGTTTTACCTTGACAAGCGCCGTTACGCAGACGCCAGTGAAACCTACAAGGCTTTCGTGATCCGTAACCCTTTCCACAAGGTGGCGCCGAACTTCCAAATGCGGGTGATCGAAATTCAGGCCAAAGGCGGATTTCCCAGTCTGGTTCTTGAATCTAAAAAGAAATTTGCCGAGACTTACGGCCTGGAAGCCGAGTACTGGAAGTATTTCGAGCCAAGCGACCGTCCTGACGTTCTGAGCTTTCTGAAAACCAACCTGACCGATCTGGCGAATCATTATCATGCCTGCTACCAGGACAAGCGAAAGGCCGATGAAAAGCCGGCGAATTTCAAAGAGGCGCTGCACTGGTATCGGGAGTTTTTGACCTCGTTCCCCGCGGACATCGAATCACCGGCCATCAACTATCAGGTAGCAGATCTGTTGTTGGAAAACAAATCGTTCGGCGCAGCCGCCGTGGAATTCGAGAAGACCGCTTATGGATATCCGCTTCACGAAAAATCCTCCGAAGCCGGTTACGCGGCGGTCTATTCATACCGGAATCATCTTGATGCCGTTGCGCCGGAGGATAAGGATGCGGTTAGGCGGGAGGTTGTCCGCAGCTCGCTGAAATTTGCCGATATCTTTCCGGATCACGAAAAGGCCGCCATCGTCCTGGGAGCGGCCGCGGATAATCTATATGAGGTGAAAGAATATGAACAGGCACTGACCACCGCAAACAAAGTCCTTGAGGTATTTCCAGACACCGATGTCGATGTGGCTCGAGGGGCACGGTTGGTCATCGCTCATTCTTCTTACGAGCTTCAACGCTATAGCGAGGCAGAAACTGCTTATTTGAAGGTTTTGGCGTTGCTGCCTGAAGAAGATAAGACACGCAACGATTTGGTCGACAATCTCGCAGCATCGATTTACAAACAAGGTGAACTGGCCAATAACGCCCAGGATTATCGGGCTGCGGCAGACCACTTCATGCGAGTGGGTCGCATGGCACCGACCTCAAAAATCAGGCCAACAGCCGAGTACGACGCAGCCGCAGCTCTCATCAAGCTCAAGGATTTGGATAAGGCCGCCACGGTGCTATTGGGATTCCGCAACAGTTTCCCCGACAATCCGTTACAGCCTGAAGTGACCAAAAAGATCGCCTATGTCTATAAGGAAAACAACCAGCTTTCTCTGGCTGCTAATGAATATGAACGCATCGAAAGGGAATCCAAGGACGATGATATCAGACGGGATGCCCTCCAGGTTGCAGCGGAGTTGCATGAAAAGGAAGGCAACAGCGTTCGCGCGCTCGAGGTTTACAAGCGTTATGTGGGATATTTCCCACAACCCTTGGAACTCAACCTGGAGGCGCGCAACAAGATCGCCGAAATCCTCAAGGCGCAGAGCGACCGTACGGCCTATTTGGAAGAATTGGGACATATCGTGACCATCGACGCCTCCGCAGGCAGCGCCCGCACCCCAAGGACACATTATCTGGCTGGAAGTGCAGCCCTAGTGCTGGCTGAAAACACATATGAAACGTTTTTGGCGGTCAAGCTGGTTAATCCGTTAAAGGACAATCTGCAAAAAAAGCAGGGCCTGATGAAAAAAGCAATCAATCGCTTCAACAGCCTCGTGGACTACGAGTCGGGGGAGCTTACCGCAGCGGCCACATTCTATCTGGCCGAGATATACTCCCACTTCAGCAAGGCCCTGATGACCTCGGAACGCCCTGTGCTAACCTTTGATTATTACAGGGTAAAACCTGGCGACAACCTTTCTACAATTGCTAAACGATACAACATCGATGTCACAAGGATTGCCCGCGAAAACAATTTAAATAAATCAAATTTCATCGTTGCAGGAAAAAAACTTAAAATACCTCGAGGTTTGTACCCCTTGGAGCTTGAACAGTACGAACTGGCCATCGAAGAGCAGGCCTATCCCTTCGAGGAGAAGGCCATCAAAGTCCATCAAAGCAATCTCGCCCTGATCACCAAGGGCGTCTATAATGAGTGGATCGACAAGAGTCTGCAAAAATTGGCCAAATTAGTACCTGCTCGTTATGACAAGCCGGAAGAAGCCAGCGGCATCGTCAGTTCGCTGGAAACTTACATATATGCGATCGAAAGGCCAGCAATGCCGGCGTCCAAACTTGCGGAACCTGGTCAGGTCGAAAAACCCGAGTCTATTACGAAGTCAGAATCTCCGGAACCTGCAGAGGTCGATGAATTTGGATCTGTTGAAGCTTCCGAACCCATAGTGCCTGCACAGGTCGATAACCCTCAATCTGTTACGAAAGTCGAGCCAGCAGCGCCAGCCCAGGTCGATGAACCCGGGCCTGTTACAAAAGTCGAGCCAGAAGAGGCTGAACAGGTCAAAGAACTCGGATCTGTTGGGGCATCCGAGCCTGTCGAATCTTCACAGGGCGGTCACAGGGAGATCCCCCCTATAACAGGACGGGTCGAGCGATGAGGAGGTAAGAGATGCAGACCATGAATATAAAAATTTTGCGAAGGTTAAAAAAACGAACATACCCCGGATTCGTGCTTCTGGTGATAGTGCTGGCGGTTTTTATCGGTTGTGCAACCGATGGAAAGGTCAAGCCGGCTCCAATTGTTCAGGAACCTTCCTTGGCTATTGGGCCCACAGTGGCAAGACTTGAGGATGGCCGGCAAGGGTTCATCATCACGGAAGTTCCCCAAATGGATGAGGCCTCTCGAAAAGATTTCGAGCGCGCCATCGCCATGATGAAAGACCAGGACTATGGTCAGGCAATCGATATTCTGGAAAAAATCATCGAAAAGTCTCCGGGCGTCACGGCGCCATATATCGACATTGCCATTGCCTATCGGCTCATCGGAAAATCGGAGAAGGCAGAGGAGCATCTTAAAGCCGCATTGCAACTGGTTCCCGATCATCCGGTGGCAAGTAATGAATATGGTTTGTTGTGTCGCAAAGCCGGGCGATTTGCCGACGCCCGGGCGATTTATGAGAATGCCATCGCGCGCTTTCCGGGCTATTATCCTTTGCACAGAAATCTCGGGATTCTCTGCGATCTGTATCTGGATGATCCGGCAGGTGCCCTTGAACATTACGAGATTTACAGTGAGGCCAAGTCGGAAGATAAACAGGTCAAAGTGTGGATTGCGGATTTGCGCGCCCGGCTTGGGCGCAATTAAAGGGGGAAGAGGATGTATCGCAAATTAATTTTATGTCTGTATATCGTGCTGTTTTCGGCCGCTTTGGTCCTGGCTCAGGATGTGAAGGATGTGAATAACGCCAAACAATCCCAAGCCAAGGAGCTGTCTGGTATGTCTATTGTCGGTAACGATGAAGCCCCGAAGTCCCTTTATATCGTTCCTTGGAAAAGCTCTGAACTTGGAGGGGAGACCCGCTTGGACATGATGTTGAATGAGGACGATGTGCCGGTGGACCGGGATGTTTTCAAGCGGCAGCTAGAATTTTATCAAGTCAGCACTACGAAATAACTTTGCTGTCTTGTTTGTAAGAAAGGAGGAAAAAGATGGGATTCTATTCAATAGTGGCGTTCTTCCAAAAGGGTGGGTTGTTCATGTACCCTATTCTGTTCGTGTTTGCGGTTGGCATGGCCATCGCGTTTGAGCGCTGGGTCCAGTTGAGCCGCATCAGGAGCGCCAACCAAAAAGCGTGGGATCAGTTGAATCCGGTGCTTGTCAAGGGAGAGTTCGACAAAGCCCGGAAAATGGTAAATAAGGACAAATCCAACATGGCGCAAATGCTGGGAATGGGATTGGCTCGCCAGGGTGCGGTTCGGCGTCGTGATGACATCGAAATCGCCATGGAAGAGAGCATGATGGAGATCATCCCTCAGCTGGAAAAGCGGACGCCGTATATAGCGCTGTTCTCGAATATCGCTACATTGCTGGGACTGCTCGGCACCATCATGGGGCTGATCCAGGCCTTTACCGCGGTTGCCAATGCAAACCCTGCGGAGAAGGCCGACCTGCTCTCCGCCAGTATCTCGGTGGCCATGAACACCACAGCCTTTGGGCTGATGTCCGCGATTCCGCTTCTGCTTCTCCATGCCAAGCTGACGTCGACCGCGGGTCATATTATAGACAGCCTGGAGATGGCATCGGTCAAGACGCTGAATACGATCTCCAATTTCGCCAAGCGCCAATTCGAGAGAGGAACTGATCATGACCATACGATATCGCAATAGAAGGAGAAAAGAGGAGGCACCCGGGTTGGATATTACGAGCTTCTTGAATCTGATGGTGGTGCTCATACCTTTTTTGCTCATCAGTGCCGTCTTTTCGCGCGTTACGATCATGGAACTCAACGTTCCGACCACCGCAGGGGGATCGATTTCGAAGACACGTAATTTCGCTATCGAGGTGATTGTCCGTAAGAAAGGATTTGAGATCGCCAACGGTTCTTCCGTGGAGGCTGCAATTCCGAAAAAGGACGATCAATACGATATGCAGATGCTGTATGAAATGCTAAAGCGCCTGAAGGCTCGGTACCCGGAGAAGGATGACGCGACCGTCTTGATGGAACCGGATATCGAATACGATTATCTGATTCAGATCATGGATGCGGTACGCGGCGCTGAAGAGCATGTGGAAGGGAGCGATGAGGTTAAGTATATGGTTCTCTTCCCAAACATATCAATAGGAGACGCACCATGAGAAACAGCAGACGAATGAAACGGATGGGGCGTAACAAAAGAAAGGTTACAGGTCTGAACCTGACACCGCTCATGGATGTTTTTACCATTCTGGTGTTCTTTCTGCTTTTCCATTCTGGCGGTGGCGATATTCTGGAAACGCCCAAACAGATCAAGCTGCCCGATTCCGTTGTCGAGACCAAGCCGAGGGAGACAGTTGTGATCATGGTTAGTCCGGAAGTGGTCGTTGTTCAGGGAGAAGCCGTGGTCAACACTCCCGAGCTTCTTGATGACAGTGTCAGAATGGTTGCTGGAATTACAGAACGGCTGGAGCAGCTTGAACGCAATATTATCGGGATAAGCACCAAGGCAGTTGCTGAAGGCAAGGAAATCACCATCCTTGCAGACAAGACGATTCCATTCAAGGTGCTTAAAAAAATAATGTCAACCTGCACGGGTTCTGGATACGGAAGGATTTCTCTCGCCGTCATTCAGAAGGCCGAACAGGGCTAGTGGGGATGCCGTGAAACCATCCATATTAGAATCAGAATTGGCGCCTTTGAACACGCAGATCGAGAAAGTTGAGCAAAAACGCGAGGCGCTCGAGAGTGAGTTGCGAGTTGTAGAGGCAGAAATCAACAAGTTTTCCGCCGATAGACAGCGATTCGATGCGTTGCAGGATGTCTGCAATGCACTCGACAAGTTGAGTGAACTAAAAGCGGATGAACTTTTTTGGGAAGGGATCCCGGAGGCCAAGGATGCCGCCGGGCATGTGGAACAGGTGCGAAGTCGTGTTGCCCGCTTCGAAGGAGAGATCAGCGGAATTCTGGAAAAACAGGCATCATACCAGGAACAGATCAACCAATGTCTCGACGAACTGCAGATACTCGATGAAGAAGTACGTGATGCATATGACCGTGAAGAACGGCGCAAGGAAGAGTTCGTCGTAGAACGGGAGATTTCAACCGTTCCTTATCGCGCGATTATCATGCCCTGGACCAAGGAGGCTGAGAGTGAAAGTCGCTTCCGTCGCGCCATTCTCGTGGCGCTCATCTTATGCTTTGTTTTTGGTGCTCCCATTCCCTTGATAAAAATACCGATACCGGATCGCTCGGACACCGTAATCGAGATTCCTAAACGATTGGTCCAGCTGGTCAAGGAAGATCTGCCTAAGCCGGCGCCGGTGAAAAAGCCGGTGCCCAAACAGGCGAAAGAAAAGCCAAAACCTATGCCTGATAAGCAGCATAAACCGGATAAAGAGCCAAAAGGCGGGGGTCCTGCGAAAAAACAGACGAAGCTGGCCACTGCTAAAGGTGGTGGAGCGGCGGCGGCGCGTAAAAAAGCTAACCACGTCGGTGTTCTTAAGTTTAAGGACGCTTTTGCGGGTCTGATGAACGAAACTCCTGTCGCGAAACTTGGCACCGAGGCCCGTCTGAGCAATAAAAGTTTTCGGGTGAAAGGACAGGCCGTGGCCCAGCGTTCGCTAGTGGCCATACAGGGGAAAGGCGGTTCCAGTGGCGGTATCAGTAATTTCGGTGTCAGCCGAAATATCGGAAACGGCAATGTCGGTCGGCTCGGTGGTGGTGGAGGAAGCGGTATCGGTGATGGCACCGGCAGCGGCGTAGGCTTTGTGCGAGTAGAAAGTGCCATTGCGGGCTTGGAGGAATCGTCCAGACCACTAAGTGATGGACTTGCTGCGGGACGTACTGACGAAGAAATCCAAATCGTATTCGATCGGTACAAGGCAGCGCTATATCGGATATATAACAGGGAATTGCGCAAGGACCCGACACTGCGCGGAAAGATATTGATGCGAATCAGTATCGAAACAAATGGTTCGGTGTCCATGTGTAAGGTGGAGTCTACTGATCTGGCTTCACCCGAACTGGTGGCCAACATCGTTGAACGCATCAAGAGGTTCAACTTTGGCTCGAAAGAAGGCGTGCCGAAAATAACCATCTTGTATCCAATCGACTTTTTGCCCGCTGGCTAAAAAGGTCTCGGGCTGAAACGCCGATGATGGTCGATGGGTTGATTCATAGATTGAGTGGATCAGCAGTAGGTGGGCCGAAATAACGATTTAACGATATAATTGTTTAACGAAATTTCAGGAGGAAAATAATGGGCGTTTATTCAATTGTGGCATTTTTTCAGAAAGGCGGATTGTTTATGTACCCTATTCTGCTCGTGTTTGTGGCCGGCATGGCCATTGCGGTCGAGCGGTGGTTTCAGTTGAGCCAGATCCGGGACGGCAATCGCAAAATGTGGAACTTGCTGCATCCGTTACTGACTAAGGGTGATTTCGATAAAGCGCAGGCGATGATAAAAAAGGACAAATCCGCCATTTCGCAAATGCTGGGAATGGGACTGGCGCGTTTGGGTGCGGTGCGGCGTCGTGAAGACATTGAAATCTCCATGGAAGAGAGCATGATGGAGATCATCCCTCAGTTGGAGAAGCGCACGCCATACGTGGCGCTGCTCTCGAATATTGCTACATTGCTGGGGCTGCTCGGCACCATCATGGGGCTGATCGAGGCCTTTACTGCGGTTGCCAATGCGAACCCCGCCGAGAAAGCAGACTTGCTCTCTGCCAGTATCTCGGTGGCTATGAACACCACGGCTTTCGGGCTGATGTCCGCGATCCCGCTTCTGCTTTTTCATGCCAAACTGACGTCGACCGCGGGTCAAATAGTGGACAGCCTGGAGATGGCATCGGTCAAAGCACTGAACAGCATCTCCTATTTCAATAGGCGCCACTTGGAAAGAAAACAAGAGTTTTCGGGTGAAAGCCAGTAGGTTTCCATTCGGAAAACCTGGGGTTGTTAACGACTCTCTATGGTTTGTTAACAGCGCGGTATGGAAACTCATGCTTTAAAAGGCGGGGTTTCTAAACTCCGTAAAGGGGACTTGCATTCCCCTTGCCCCCACAGAATACCCCATCGTTTTTGGTGGGGTATTTTGTGGAGACATTAATTAACTATCTGTCAACATCTAAAAAAAGGAGCGCATAAAATGAGTAAAAAAGTATGGTTGTCCATTTCTTTTGTAGTGATCTTATCTGTCATGTTCTTCACGGTTTCGTGTGCAAAAAAGGTGGTGCAAAACGAGCCGGAACCGGTGACCCAATCGGAAGTTTCAAAGGCACCGGACAGATCCGCTATGGAAGCCGAGCAGGCCAAACGGTTGCAAGAAGATCGACTTCGAGCTGAAGAGGCTGCTCGTGAAGCTGCCGAAAAGGCATTTGTCAACGAGAATATCCACTTTGGTTTCGACAGCTTTGTATTATCGGACCAGGCTCAGCAGATTTTAAACAGCAAGGCCGATTATCTTCGCGATAATTCAAGTGTTACCGTTACTGTAGAAGGCCATTGCGATGATCGAGGAACCGATGCATACAATATCGCCTTAGGTGAACGACGCGCTGATTCGGTCAAAAATTTTCTCGTCAATCTGGGTATCACCGCAAATCGACTGAATACCGTTAGTTTTGGTGAAGAACGACCCATCGCCATAGGGCAAGATGAAGCTTCTTGGGCCAAGAATCGTAGAGCCCAATTCGTGGTCAACTGATTTAGGATGATCGCAAATTTCAAAAACAACATCGGTGAGAAAGATAAAAAATTATGAAAAATCTTAAGACAGATTGAAAATCTCTGTGTCGGGAGTTCTATTCTGCCTCTCGGTTCCTAAACGACTTTATTTTTAAGGGGTTATCCACAATTATGGCTTAACCCCTCCTTTTTTCCATGCAAAACGTTCTTAAATAGAGTAAATGACGCCTTCATGGGGTTGTGTCGTTATACATATGCCAAATGATTATAATGTCGATATACTATCAATTAACTTGTCAAACTATTTTCTTTGCAGGCATGATGTTTTTTGTTATAAAAATTTCGTGAATGAAAAAAGATGTTCGCGACAAGAATTGATCCCGCGATATTATGGGCATTGAAGCATCTTAGCATTGACGTTGAAAAGCCTATCCCTGACCTTACTCAAGAAGCCTTCAGGGACCTTCTCAAAAAATACAAAACAAATGACAAGAAATAGGAACTTTTTCTATGGCAAATAAAGATGGGATATTTAACATATATGAAGTCAACTCACTTTTGTTCCAACTCATTTCTTACATGTCAGAAACCGAAAGACGAAAACTTCAGGCCACATTAATGGCTAAAGCAAAAAATGGAAAAGACCTATCGTCATTGATTACGAATATATCCGAATCAAAAAGGTGTGAACTTTTGGGAAAGCTGACAAATTGGTATCTCTCAAAGCATTCGGAGTTTAAAGGGTGCTCCAAACATACCGAGTTAAGGGGGTATCCTCGAAAACCTTTTACAATTCCTGTTGAGCTCACAAAAAACGGTTTTACATTTATGTGTTTGACTCAAAATATTAGCCATTCCGGTGTTTTTATTCATACTGATTTTAGCTTTCATATTGATCAGCAAATTACCATGATTTTATCGCCTACCAAAATCGAAAAAGATATCACTGTCGGTGGTAAAATTGCAAGAGTCGATTCAAAAGGAATTGGTGTGAAATTCGATGAGCTTATACCTGATTTTTCACACAACTTTTCATAAATACAGCTTGTATCAAATATAATAAAAGATTTCTTGCCCAGACAATTGGATTATTGCAATTTCCAAAATGACGTTCCGTTTCGACCGCAGTATAATTCCGTTTCCTTCGGCAAGAACTCGCAAATTAAACCGCCTAAAAGCGAACTGGGTCAAGATGTTAAGATTATGCTGCGGGAGTATGAAAATGATCAATAATTTTAACTACCTCTATGCTGTTCGCTTTAACGCGCTCTAACTTGCTCAAACAGCTTCCCGATGGACACGGAATCATACTGCGGCTTACCGAAATCGTGACCGTGCGTCATTTTTAATAGATTCCGGTATCTTAATTGATATGACCTACAATATAGGTTATTTTGCCGGTTTAAGTTCGAAGAGGCCCGAGGTAAGCTGTTTTGCAAGATGACGGATATGCCGGTGGTCAGTTCCGCAGCAGCCCCCCAGAATCTTCATACCGAAATCCCCGTGTAAGCAAGAGACGGATTGGCCGAAAGTTTCCGGCTCTTCTTCCACTAGCCCGGCACTGTTATCCAATTCTTCAGGGTTGAGCGCCGCCGTATTGGCCAGAAGACCAACAACCCGCGCCCTGACGACTGAAGATGAATTGACTTCATGCAAAATGGCAGACTTGAAGATGGAAGCATGAGTGCAATTAACCAGATAAGCCATTGGTTTTGGGATAACTGCGTCATCGATGGCGATGATGGCGTCTTTTAGTGGTGTACCGTCAAGAAGCTTGCCTTCAGGTCGAACTACGAAACTGACGATATACGGCTTGCCGGTAACTGCCAGCGCCGACGCCAGTCCGGACGCCTCGCTGAAAGCCGGAAGAGTGGCGGCAAGGAGGAAATCCACGCCGGCTTCCGCCAGCTTCATGGCCTGCCAAGTATGGAACTCAAACGCAACATCGGCCTCAAGTGCTTCCTTTGGATTATAGGCATTTCCCTGGCAGCTCAGTAAGCCACAGATGACAACTTTCCGTGCATACACACCGAAGCTTTTCCGCAAGGCATCGAGAAACCGGAAATTGTCGCCGTTCACATCCTTTCCCTCATAACCGGCGGCGGAGATACGTTCCCGACCGGCTCGCCATGTAGGGGTGGAAAGGAGGAGAGGTAAATCATACTTAAAGCCAATGTCAAGGTACTGCCGATAGATGGTTTCAAGAGCTGAACGTTTTTCTTTGTCATAGATAAAAGCTGAATTCACGATAAAAGGATCGAGTTCAAAATCGGTGTTACGGCGCAGCCGCTCGATGACGGCGCCCTCTCCAAGGATGATCGGGGACTGCTCAAAAAATTTCAGGAAAGGTGTCGGATTCATTTTTTCTCCGTTTTTTTATTCTATTTTCTTTGAGGTATCGGGGAGTTTTTCTAAACAACCGCTGCATGGATAATCTTTTTTTAAACCGCATGATCACGCCAGAGACGGATAAAACTCGTGGCAAGGGATCATAAAGAAAAAACAGGGAATTTTCTTTGAAACTTGTATCTATCGAGAACGTTTTGCAACCATGGCGGTGACGATGGCAGAAAACACCTCTACATTGTGCTGATTGAAAAGAGATGCCGAAGTTCGAACAATTCCCCGATCTTGTTTGGACCTGGACTCGTGCTTTTCAAGGCATGTAAAACAGCAGGAGAGCGTGTCGTCCGGGCGAACAGGATGGCGCATATGAAGTTCATCAAAACCCAGTGCCGCCATCGACGCGGTACGTCTGTTGCCATGTGTTCCAAACCACGAAAGAATAGAAAAGATATGAGCGGAACAGGCAACGAGTCCTCCAAAGACGGACGATATTGCCGCTGCTTCGTCAATATGAAAAGATCGTGGGTCCCAGTGCCGGGCAAATTCGATGATCTCTTCTTTTTTAACCTGGTATTTTAGAGATTTGATCCTTTTTTGCCCCACTTCGATATCTTCGAAATACATGATGTTCATTAGAAACGCGCTCCCTATTTATCTTTCCCATCGGTTGCCGCCGACTTTTTTTAAATCAATATACTGAACCGTTCCCCGCCCACCGATAAAAGATGTAAGAAGCCAGCTCACCAAACTGATCAAAAGTGATCCAAAAACAGCCGACCAGAATCCGTAAACCTCAAATCCGGATATCACACCGGAAACCATCATGAGGACGATGGCATTGATGACAAAGGTAAAAAGCCCCAGGCTCAGGATATTCACCGGAAGTGTCAATATTAACAGTATGGGCCGAAAAAAAGCATTCAATATTCCCAGAATAGCAGCAGCAAAGAATGCGGATAAAAAACCGCTGACCTGTATTCCATCAATCAGATATGATGTTGCGATGATTGCAAAGGTCAGGATCAACCACCTCAGAAAAATTCCTTTCATTGTTTGTCTCCTTAATCGGTGGTATAAAATGTTAATCTTCTAACTTCGCAGTTTTTTCGCCAATTCGGCCACTCTCTGGCCCAGCTTCATCCCGTTTTCCAGACTTCCACTGTCCGGTGCACCCACACAGGCCGTACCGAAGTGCCCGGTGGCGGCCATGGGATCCCCCACAATCACCATGCCGTAAATCAACATAACCTGAATAATGGACACCATGGTGGTTTCCTTGCCGCCCGAAGGATCTGCGGATGTTGCAAATGCGGCGCCGATCTTGCCTTCCATCTTTTTACGCACACCTACAAATTCGTCGAAGATTTTTTTGAGTTGGGCTGCCATGACGCCGAAATAGACGGGAGATCCGGCGATGATGCCGTCCGATGACACAAAATCCTCTTTGGTGACGTCATCGGTATGTTTCAACACCCCCACCATGCCGTCGACACTTTCAACTCCCTTTAGAATGGCTTCGGCCAGTTTTTTGGTGTTGCCGCCTTTTGAAAAATAAAGAATCAGAATCTGCATGTAAAGCCTCCTTAACATGTTAAATGAAACCCGGCACAAACATTTTCACCTTGTTTAAAGAGCCGGTTGAACGTTTTTATTGCTTTTGATGTTTTTTCTTCGATTAAGTCGATATCGTTTTGCTTTAGAAATTCACATAACGATCGAGTTGATTTCATCATACCGGGCTTGCCCTTGCCCAGCACCAGAATCTTGGGGTTTGCATCAAGAAAGTCCTGAATGTCATCAATGTTCACCCGGTGACCACTTTTGCGCCACCAGGTGGGGATCACTTTGCCTTGAATAATTTTAATATCATTCGTATAGGTGATTCCATTGACCACTATATTTCCAAAGGAGAAGTTTTCAATCATCATATACCTTCCAATAGGGCTTTTCATGTTCCCAATTGTCGAGTATTTCCTTAGGTGGTGGAACGACGATGGCCTTGCATTCGGCGGTGAGGGTTCCGTCGGGAAGGCGGATCTCTCCGGCAACCTGAGCCCGGCTCGCGGTCTGCTTGACCACCCAGCCGATAACCGTCAGCGGCGTATTGGTCGGTGTCGGTCGACGGAAGGTCACTTCCAATTTCAGCGCAACCATTAACGCATCTTCACCGGAGTTCAGCATCACCGAACGCCCGGCTGTTTCATCCAGTATTGCCGAAACGATCCCGCCGTGGACCACTCCGGGATAGCCGTTGAAATGATCCGGAACCACTAAGGTCGACCGTATCTGTTGGGCCTGGTGATCTTCATACCATTTCATTTTCAACGAAAATTCATTCTCAAGCCCGCACAAAAAACATCCGCGAGAATTTTTCTGTTTCAGCATCTTAATACCCCTTTAAAATTTGAAACGCTCAGTTTAAGTTACATGATATTCACATGTCCCCCAAAGGTCAAGCATGTGCTTTCGATCCTGTCCTTTGGGACTCTAAAAGTCAAGTTTCACACCCGAAAATTGTTAAAAATCCTTTGAAACAGCGGGCCGAAGTAAATTTGTTCTTGTCCGCCTTTGGCAAGAAGGCAAAATATTTTATCGGTGTATTACCGCACGGCTAACCGAAAGTTCGAAAATATAGGATATCATCCTGTTTTTTCGTATTTTGTCCGATATTTTCGAACAACTTTTCAATTGTCGTTGCGCTCTTTGTCTTTAAAAAATTGTATCCACTTAATATTATTGTTATTAATCCAATCGAACATTCTGATGCATACTTGGCACGCCTTTTGTAATATCAATACAATCAAATTGCCGGTTTCAGATGAGGTCAAATAATGATGAATCATAACAATAGTTCTGAAAGTATATCCGATTTTGGGAAGCAGTCAGACATTGAAATTGCGATGGATTTTTTAAGCAAGTATTACTGTATTCATGATTCGATACTTGTCAATTTCCAAAAGAAAGCAAAGGAAACCATTTCCAGACAAGCTGAAGAGGCTATTTGTCATATAGCAAACCGGACCGCAAAAAGACTGCTAAAGATAATCATCGAAAAGTAGGCTGATTTAACCTTATAACATTCTTTTATAATAAGATGAATCGATGAGAAGTATAGCGACAAAATTCTTAATTTCCATTGGAATTGCAACAATCCTTTATTCTTTTTTTCTTTTTTATCATACCTATTCGTTAGCCAAGGTGCGTGTCAATGAGGTAGTAAAGCAGCAAGCATCAATGGCCTTAAGTTTCGATCTTGCCATACGTAAATACATTTCCCAAAATGTTCGTCCGGTAATGAATGAATTGGTGGGTAAAGAGGATTTTATGCCTGAAACAATGTCCACATCATTTGTGGCAAGGACGATATTTAAGGATGTTCGCAAAGAGTTCCCGGACTATATCATTAAATTTTCTTCAGATAATCCCCGCAATCCCGAAAATCAAGCTGGTCCGGAAGAACTAAAAATTATTGATTATTTAAATAAGAACCCCAATATTAAAAAGTGGAATGGAATCATATCAATTGACGACATCCAATTTATGGCCAAATTCAATGCGAGACGTATGAAAAAAGAATGTCTGCGGTGCCATGGTAATCCCAAAGATGCCCCAGCCTCCCTGTTAAAAAGATACGGGTCGACCGCGGGTTTTCACAGACCTATCGGGGGCATCATCGGTTTGGATACCGTTGCCATCCCGATGAGCAAAATTACTGAAAAATTATGGTCTCAGTCAATGACTACGTTTGGGGTAAGTGCCATGGGACTTGTTCTCTTTTTACTTGCGATCATTTTTGCATTTAAATTTTTAATTATTAGTCGACTTTCCATGATTACTCAACATTTTGAAGCTGCTTCCAATCAAAAAGACTATTCTCAAATTGAACCCATAGAGATAAAAGGTAGCGATGAAATTAAAACTTTGGCGCTTAGCTTTAACGCGCTATCTAATAAGCTCAAAAACTTTTATTCTTCTCTTGATCTGCAGGTAAAAGAACGAACCAGGGAACTTGAAGAAACCAATAAAACGCTCAAAAGGGAAATCGATGACCGAAAAAGGGCACAAGAAGCGTTAAGAGAAAGTAGAGAAAAATATCGCTCTATGATGGAATCCATGATTGATTCTGTGTATATTTGTTCACACGACTTTCGTGTAACATATATGAATCCGGCAATGGTTAAAAGAATAGGATATGATGCTACAGGAGAGCCCTGTTACCATGCGCTATACGGATTTAATGATAAATGCCCATGGTGTGTACAGGAAAGAGTGCAAAAAGGTGAGCATTTGATAACTGAAGTGAATAGTCCAAAGGATGGACGCTCATACAATGTTTCTCACTCACCCATATTTCACTTGAACGGCTCCATTTCAAAAATGACCATTTTTAAGGATGAGACCGAACGAAAGCAAGCGGAGAAAAAATTAAATCAAGCCCTGCAAGTCACGGAGACCATTATTGAAGAGATGCCTTTTGGTATGGTGGTTGTTGGAAAGGACAAAAAAATACGCTTGGCAAATAAAACCGCGCTTAAAATGATGGGACTGAGTTCAAATGAAGAGATTGTTGGAAATATTTGTCACAACAGGATCTGCGCGTCTGAAAAATGCAACTGTCCTGTTTTTGACCTTGGAAAAATAGTGGATTCTTCTGAAAGAGTAGTGCTTGACAAAAATGGAAGGCATATCCCGGTGTTGAAGACCATACTTCCAATAATAATAGAGGATGAAGAGGTTCTCCTTGAAGCATTTATGGACATCACGGATAGAAAGAAAGTTGTAGATGAGTTAAAGGACGCGAAAAAGGCGGCAGAGGCAGCCAGCATTGCCAAAAGTGAATTTTTAGCCAATATGAGCCACGAGATTCGCACCCCCATGAACGGGGTTATCGGCATGACGAGCCTTCTTTTGGATACCAAGTTGAGCCCTGAACAACGTGAGTTAACGGAAACCATCCGAAACAGTGGAGATTCATTGCTGTCAATCATCAACGATATCCTCGATTATTCTAAAATTGAGGCCGGCAAGCTTGACCTGGAAATCATCGATTTTGATTTGAGGGTAACTATGGACGAGGTGAGTGATCTATTAGCCTTTAAGGCGCATGAAAAGGGTTTGGAGTATGTTTCCTTGATTTACTCTGAGGTTCCATCGCTTCTGCGCGGAGACCCGGGTCGACTACGCCAGATATTGATCAATCTTGCCGGCAACGCGATCAAGTTTACGGAAAAAGGGGAAGTGGCTGTTCGAGTTTCTCTTAAAGAGGAAAATACAACCCATGCTACCATCCGCTTTAGCATAATCGACACAGGAATAGGAATCCCCCGGAAACGTATCGATCGGCTCTTCAAATCTTTCTCTCAGGTGGACAGTTCCACAACCCGAAAATACGGTGGAACTGGGTTAGGGTTAACTATCTCAAAACAGCTATCTGAACTGATGGGCGGGCGGATCGGTGTAGGAAGTGAAGAGGGTAAGGGTTCTGAGTTCTGGTTTACAGCAATTTTTGAAAAACAGCCTGAAGGCCGGGAGGAAAAGATGGTTGTTCCTGATGATATCAAAGGAAAACGTATTCTAATAGTGGATGATAATGCCACAAACCGACATATATTCCAAGAGCAGTTGAAATCGTGGGGATGCCGATATGAAGAAGCTTCTAACGGTGCAAAGGCATTAAAGGAACTTGGTCATGCTGTGGCTGATAAAGATCCTTTTGAGATTGCAATAATCGATATGCTGATGCCGGAAATGGATGGGGAAACATTGGGACAAAAGATCAAACAAGATCCTGATTTAACAAACACCATTCTGGTATTAATGACTTCAATGGGTCAGCGGGGTGATGCCAAACGTTTTGAAGACATCGGTTTTGCCGCATACCTGACGAAACCTGTAAAATTTTCTCAGCTTTATGACTGCCTTGCCAGGGTTACTGGTGTGAAGAAAGAGACACCGGAGGAACATTCTGCGGCTATAGTTACTCGGCATTCCCTTGCCGAGGATCAAAAGCACAGAGTTCGCATCCTCCTTGCTGAGGACAATAACATTAACCAGAAGGTTGCGTTGAATATTTTAAAAAGACTCGGCTACATTTCGGATGTTGTTACCAATGGCAAAGAAGCGGTCAAAGCTTTAGAAAGGATTCCTTACGATATTGTATTGATGGATTGTCAGATGCCGGGGATGGATGGTTACGAAGCGACTAAAAAAATCCGTGATTCAGAATCCAAAGTGCTCAATCGCAAAACAACTGTTATTGCAATGACGGCTAATGCCATGAAAGGTGATCGTGAAAATTGTCTAAAAGCCGGTATGGATGACTATCTATCAAAGCCGGTTAATCCACAGGAACTTTCCGATATGCTTGAGAAATGGATTGTAGAGCTGGACTCTTCTCCATAACAATAGGCGGTTGTGTCCACGGGATGTGCCCCTCCGCTTCACTCAGGTGTTTAGGTGTATCGTCATTTCATACTTCTCATACTATTCTTGATAAACTAACCATTTGAAAATAGCACAATCTGGTTTTTGTGTTTTTAATTTATTGATCTTTATAAGACTCTGGATGTTTTAGATACATCACGCTTAACCATTAACTGTTTGAATCATCTTTTTCCCTTTGCAGCTTTGCGCCTTTCCGAGTGGGCTCTTAACTCCATAAATCCCAATCCGAAATCCAAATCGATTTACATTCTTTTCTTATAAACTTGTTTTTTAAACCGGATTTGACATGCAGTTCCCTGTGTCCGATGAATTTCAATTTCACCTTTGAGCTGATGCTCTGCTAATACCCTGACCAAATGTAAACCCATTGAATCCGTTTGTTTTATATCCAAATCTTCTGGAATACCTACGCCATCATCACTGACAGTCAACCCAAGCTCGTCTTTATTGAATGATCGCAGAACAATGCTGATATTACCTTTTTCATGCTGAGGAAATGCATGTTTCAAGGAGTTTGAAAACAGTTCGTTGATAATTAATCCGCAAGGGATAGCATTTTCAAGGTCAAAAATAACATCCTCGATTTCCAAATTTAGTTTTACTTTGGTAATATCAACTCCATGGGATACTATTAAACCATTTACAAGGCCCTTCACATATTTTTCGAAATCAATGTTTGCGAAGTCCTTGGTCCGGTAAAGCTGCTCGTGAATAAGAGACATGGATCTTATCCGATCCTCGCTTTCCTTAAACATATTCGCATACTTTTTGTCTTGGATTTTCATTTTTTGTAGCCTGAGCAGGCTGATAATGACCTGCATGTTATTTTTGACCCGGTGGTGGATTTCACCCAGAAGGATTTCTTTCTCTTTGAGTGATGCCTTTATTGCTTCTTCATCCAACTGACGTTTTTTTTCATAGCGTTCATTCTTTAATCTGGAAAAGAGAATTGGCGCTATGTTATCAGCGATACTTTCTAATAGTTCCTTATCTTCTTGTATGTAATCTGTTTGTTTGTTGCCAACCACTAAATTGCCTATTGCTTCTCCTTGATGAATGATAGGAACGGTCATTGCCCTGGTGATGGGAATATGGCCATCAGGAACTTTGAAAGGTCCGTTTGAAGAAAAACTTTTTTTCTCTTTAAGACACCTGGCCCATAAAACATCACCCCAAGAAGCACGAGGGAAAATGATCTGTTTATCTGTAATTTTACATTCATCCCATATATCTCTTGTCATTGAAGGAACAATCCTGTCACCATCTTCACTAATGTATCCGAAGGTCCCAAACTGGCTCTGCGTTGCCTTTAAGATAAGTTTCAATACCTCTCCATACATCTCATCGTCCGGATGAGTTAGAAAAATCCTATTGATTTTATTTCTGATTCTCAACTTGCCTTCCGATTGTCGCAGCGTATCCTCTGTCTTTTTTCGTTCGGTAATATCCATAATGTTGCCGACAACCCTGACGACCCTATCTCCTTCCAGCACCGGCTCGGCTGAAGTTCGAATCCATATCCGGCGGTCCATTGCGGTAGTAAAGGGGAATTCAAGATCGTATGATAGCCCTTTCTCAGCACAGTTTCTAAAAGCTTCCATAATAACCGGACGATCCTCTGGGTCATAACATTCAACGCTCCGCTCGATATGTTTTGTCAACCCCGGTGTGAATTCGCTTGGCTGAAAATCGTGGATTCGATAAACCTCATCTGTCCAAAATATGGTTTGTTTTTCCATATCCCATTCCCAGCCACCGACTTTGGTCAGCTTCTGAGTTGCATTTAAAAGCATCTCTTTCCGCATCAATAATTTGAGCCAATTGTCTTCCTTTAGATGAAAAAATAAAAGAATACCGATTGCGCCTATAAATAAAACCATAACAATTAGGTTCAGAGTATCGGATATAAATCCTTTAAGATAATTAATTTCATCTTCTGAAAAAAGAACGATGTTAGAAAATAATTCTGGAATGAATACCGATGAATAAAAATACTCCTTTTTACCGATTTTGACTATTCTATTGTTTTTTGAGCCTGAAAAGAAAGCATCCAGTGCTGCTTCATCTATACCTTTAGAAAAATAAATGTTTTTCTTTCCTCGATAACAGAACAACTTGATGCTGTTTTTATCTGCGAACTTTACCCAGTTATTTTTTAAATAAGAGAGTTTAATTGACGCCCCCAACAGTCCTCTATAACGATGGTTTTCATCTTCCAGCCTAACAACAACACCTGTCACTTCTTGATGGCTTATAGGGCCAATATGGGGCTCCATAATTACAAATTTATTATCTTTTCTTTTAGTTTTTTGGAAAAACACCAATTTGGAAATATTGGGAGGATTATTAAGATCATATGACTGGCCGGATGCGAAGAATAATCCCTTTTCATCTACGGCCGCGACATTTTCAAACTCGCTGAACCTCTTATTTAATCTGTTGAAGAGTTCATTGAGTTCATCAGTTTTTTTCTCTTTAATCGCTTGAAGTTCAGAGAGTATTTTAAAGTAGGATACATAGTTATCAAAAATAGAGCCCGTCTGAGCTTTCAATTGAGCCGCTAACAAATACAGTCTTTTTTGTTTCTCTTTTGACTCTTCTCGATATAAAGAATTTACTGCAACAATAACATAAAAACTGAACAGAAAAATTATCGTATAAATAGTGATGAAAAGTTTGCGCTTTTTTTTTATCAATTCTTCATAGGTTGGTGCCTTGATCATTGGACGATCCTCCAATCGAAAAAACAAGGAAGGCCCATAACTTGGTATCCTTGGAAACCGCCTTATAAGCCTTTGAACATTACATAGGGTTTACCACCTGAATTGGGTTCTATTTCAGATCATGTTCACATTCGATTACGTCAGAAAAGCAAACAATTGATGATGGGCCGTCATTTCTGAGATCACCAGCGGTAAATAGTTCCAGAACGGTAATATTTTCAATCTTGATCCAGCACGACCCTGATTTTTTTAGCAAGTTCATTTATTACCACCGGTTTCATGACATATCCGCGAAACCCCATGACTTTTGCTTTATCCTCACTGATTTTTTCGGAAAAGCCGGTACAGATGATAATTGGAATATCCGGTTTTATTTTCAGAAGTTTTTGAGAAAGCTGGGTTCCCGTCATGTTCGGCATGGTCATATCCGTGATCACCAGATCGAACTTGTCTGGTTCTGCTTTAAAAGCCGCCAACGCTTCGACGCTGCTGGTTCGTGATGTTACATGATAGCCGCGCAATTCAAGCATCTGCCTTACCATCCGAATAATTGTCTCCTCATCATCCACAAACAGAATTCGTTCATTGCCTGTCAGGACAGGCACTTCCATCCCCATCTCCTCTTTATCCATAGGGGTTTTGGTGACCGGAAGGTAAACATGAAAGGTGCTTCCCTTGCCGGGCTCACTGATAACGGTTATATTTCCGTTATAGTTCTGGACAATACCGTGCACCACGGATAGTCCCAGTCCGGTACCTTTGCCGTTTTCTTTTGTGGTAAAATAAGGATCAAATATGCGATCCATCACCCTACGATTTATACCATGGCCTGTATCCGTTACAGTCAACCAGGCGTACAGTCCGGAAACCAGGTTAAGATCCGAAGCATATTCAGTGTTAAGTTCGATTTCCTCAAGCCTTATGTCAAGTTTGCCGCCGGTTTCTTCCATGGCATGAAAGGCATTGGTTATCAGATTCATGACCACCTGATGAATTTGGATGGCGTCGGCCATAATGTGACCGCACTCATAGTTGATATACTGGCTTATTTCAATGGTGCTTGGCAATGTAGACTTGGTAAGTTTCAGCACTTCTCTGATTATATTTTGAATCCTTAGGGGTTTTAATTCCTTTTTCGTCTGGCGGCTGAAGGTGAGAATTTGTTTGACCAAATCACCGGCTCGTTTTATTCCGCCTAAAACTTCGTTCAGACTATCTCGGATGGGACTGTCTTGTGAGATTCCTTCCAGCGCCATTTCCGTAAAGCCCATCATCGGAAAAAGAATGTTATTGAAATCGTGAGCAATACCCCCGGCAAGGGTGCCGATGGCCTCCATTTTCTGGGCTCGTTGGAGCCGGGCCTCCAGATTCTTATTTTTGGAAATATCCTCTATAATTGCTTGAACACCGGTGATCCGATCGTTTTTATCCCTCATGGGCTGCAGATGAGATTTTAAATAGAGCTCTTTACCCCACTGGCTGATATATTTTCTTTCAAAAACTCCCGATTCCCCGGATTCAATGCAGTGTCGAAAATTATTAGACAATCCGGCCTTCATCAAAGGCGGAAAGGTCAGCACATTAATTGACAATATACTCTCATCGGAGGGATAGCCCAATATCTTTCTCAGTGCCGGATTTATTTCAAGAATGTTGCCGTCAGTATCCAGAGAAATGCAGCCCAAAGGAGCATTTTTTATTAAATCGCGATATTTTTTTTCAGATATTTTTACTCTTTCCGTTGCATTAATGAGATCTGATACATCGCGTACAGCCTCGATCACGTGCGTGACCTTGCCATTTTTATCCTTCATCGGAGAAAATAGGATATCAACCCAAACCAATAATCCGTCGGCATGGCGGTGTTCGTGAATACAATGTCGGGGTTCCTCTGTTTCGAAAACCTCTCGCAAAGGGCATGCCTCCCCATAATTATTACAGGGTGCATTATAACCGTGAGATACCTCGAAGCAATGACGCCCTACTACATCCTCGCGCTTGAGTCCTAATGTATCTATGATAGAATTATTGATATCTACTATTCGGTAGTCGGGGTCGATGAGTAAGATATCGTCGTGCATATGATGGAGCAATGATCGGTAATAGTACTCTTTCTCCTGAAGAAGTATTTCAGCATGCTTTGATTCACTGACATCGAATATTACACCATCAATATGTAATGGTTTTCCATCGATTCCATAAATGGGGCTGCCTCTTTCAAAAAAATACCGGATGTCACCATTTTTTGTTTTCACACGGTATTCAATTTCAAACGGCTTTTTCTCTGCAACGGCCTTTTTCACAGCGGTGAAAACATCAGGTTTATCCTCCGGCATAATCATGGGATCAATGGAGCATATTTTCCCTTTTTCAAGTTCCTCGACGGAATATCCTGTCATTTTGTGAAGCATATGATTAAAAAACTGCATCCTATAGTTTTCTCTGATGAATAGCCGATAGACAATGCCCGGAATATTCTCAGCCAGTGTCCGGTGTATAATTTCGCTTTTGTTCAATGATTTTTCTGCTTGTTCGAGATGGGTGTAAAGCTGTGCATTATGAATTGCAGAACCAATGTAAGCACAGACTGCGGTTATAAGTGTGGTTTTATCTTGGCTGAGAATATCCGGGGGTCGGGTCAAAATATTCATTACGCCAATAATTTTATCATCAAAAAAAATGGGAACACCGATAAAGGAGTTCAAACCTTCCTTTTCTGTAACAGCGCGTGCGATACGTGGATCACTTGAAGAATTTGCCGGTATATAAATTGGCACTCCATTTTGAGCTATACTACCGGTGAGTCCTTCTCCGACCTCAATATTCCGGTTCTCATATTCTTTGACAAAATCGTTTGATAAGCCTATAGAGGTATGCAATGACAGGTATCCCGTGTCCACATTTTTAAGAAAAATCATCCCGGCCGAGGCATTTACGGCGTTAATCATACCGCTTAAAATACGCTGGAGAACCACCTTTAAATCTAGCGTGGAACATGCCATTGCCCCAATTTCCTTGACCGTTTCCAATTGTTTTTTAGACACCAACAGGGCATTCTCCATACGCTTTTGTTTTGCATTTATTTTAGCGGTGTAACAAGCCATCTCAATGGTAATCTTGATATCTCTGTCCCGGAACGGTTTGAGAATGTAGCCGAAAGGCATCGTCAGCTTGGCCCGTTCAAGCTTTTCTTCGTCCGCATATGCAGTTATAAAAATGATCGGCATCCCGAAGCTATACCGAATGATTTCAGCAGCTTCAATGCCATCCATATCTCCTTTAAGCACGATATCCATCAGTACCAGATCAGGGTTATACACCGTCGTTTTTTCTATGGCATCTTTTCCGTTATCCACTATGGCGAGCACGGAATGTCCGAGATTCTTCAGCCGATTTTCTACGTCCATGGCAACAATAACGTCATCTTCCACGATTAATATTTTTGCTTTTGTCATGATCGAATCCTTTTGGATAAAAAGTTCGCTCGCAAACGAGCAAAGACGAAAAGCTTAGAAGTTATTTAAAGTTCGTGTTATCCCATGCTTGATTAATTGAAGAGTACCCTGCAGCAAGCTACGGGGTTTGCCTTCGCTTCTGCCGGTTCAACATTTAAATTGATCAATAGCCCAAGCTTCATCACTGGTATTTTCAAATAGGTCAAAAGTTGTTTTTTATAAAATGGATATTCTTTCCCAAAAGGTTTTTTATGTTTTGAATTAACAGACTCTTTTTCACAGGTTTTGCCAGGTAAGCATCAGCGCCTAACTGCAAAATTCGATCCCTGTTTTCTTGGGTGTCATGACCGGTAAGCACCAATATTTTAATTTGAGAGGTGTTCGAGTTTTCCTTTATTTGTTTACATACTTCAAATCCATCAATACCAGGCATAAACAGATCCAGAATTATAAGGTCCGGTTTAAACTGGATGGTCTTTGCCCCGGCTTCAAATCCATCGGAGGCCGTTTCGATATGATAGCTGTTCGAGGAAAGCATTTTGTTAAGATACTTTTGAGTCTTTGGGTCATCGTCAACAACCAAGATTTTTTCTCCGCCATGATCAGTACGGTCAGGGAAATGCATCCCTTTTTCATGCATAAAGGATTCCAGATCCTTTTTTAGTATCCTGTGATGTCCCCCGGGTGTGAGGAACGCCTTCAAGTCCCCGGACTTGACATATCGCCAGAGGGTTCCTCTGCTTATGGAACAATACTCGGCAGCTTTGGGTATACTAAACATGTCATTATTCATTTTCATATACTCCTTAAAATGAACTGTAACGTTTACAACAAATGAAACATATAGATCATTTTAAACAATTGGAACATAATGGGTTGCCTGTCAAGAAAAAAATGATGTTTATTTTCAGAAAATTTTATTAAGCTTGCATCCCACTTATCAGATATTGATCCATCAATATCAGCGGGAAGTTAAACATCGATAAAACGGTACCAAGCGGCAGCATTTTCAAAACGTAACGTAATCTGTGCGGCATATTTTTGTAAATGCATGTCAATAACCTGACTGTTATCCAGTACTTCCAATTTTTGCATACCGACATTCTAATATTCCAATAATATGCACCATTTTTCATTGTAGACCATATCTTCTTGAAATTTAACCGATTTTAAAATTGTCCGATTAAATTTGCAAAAATCATCTCTAACTGGCACGCCTAATGCATATACCCAAGTAAATTAATCCGTTAACCAAAAATAGACCAACAAGAGCAAAAAAATGACAACGGTACTGATCATCGATGATGACCATTCAATGTGCAAGATTCTATCGAGTCTGGTGAATCAAATGGGCTACGATGCTGTGTGTGAGCACACCATTGATGCCGGCCTTAAAGAGGCCCTGTCCAAACCCTATGACGTGGTATTGTTGGATGTGCAATTGCCGGATGGGAGCGGACTGGATATTATTCCGAAAATACGTGATTCGCGCCCATTCCCAGAGGTGATTATTATGACGAGTTTCGGGGACGAAGACGGCGCTGAAATCGCTGTTAGGAGCGGAGCCTGGGACTATATTCAGAAGACAGATTCACCTCGAAAAATCATTCTTCCTTTACAGCGGGTCATCCAGTATCGCAATGAATTGAAAAAAGATCAGAAAATTCCCGTATCCTTAAATCTGGATGGTATTATCGGAACCAGCCCCCAGATGAAATCCTGCTTCGATCTTCTCGCTCAAGCCGCAAGCAGTGATATCAATGTTTTATTGACAGGTGAAACCGGAACCGGCAAGGAGCTGTTTGCTCAAGCCATCCATAAAAACAGCGAGCGATTCGATCGAAATTTTGTAATTGTAGACTGTGCCTCTCTTCCGGATACACTTGTGGAGAGCCTTTTGTTTGGCCACAAAAAAGGGGCCTTTACCGGCGCAGACCGTTCACGGGAAGGTCTGGTTTTACAAGCCTGCGGCGGGACACTCTTTCTGGATGAGGTTGGCGAACTTCCTCTTTCCATCCAGAAGATTTTTTTGCGGGTTCTTCAGGAGCACCGTTTCCGGCCTGTGGGAAGCAAGGAGGAGGTTGACAGCCATTTCAGATTGATAGCGGCGACCAACCGAAACCTTGAACAGTGGTGCCAGGCCGGTCGTTTCCGTGCCGATCTTCTATATCGGATACGCGCTTTAACAATAAATTTGCCGCCGTTAAGAGAACATCTCGATGATATCGGCGAGCTGGCCATATATCACGTCAATAAACTATGTAAGCGTCATCAGATTGTGAATAAGGGGTTTTCGCCTGAATTTATTGAATCTTTGTCTGCTTATCATTGGCCTGGGAACGTCAGAGAGCTGATCAAAACCCTGGAGGTGGCGGTTACGGCGGCCGGCGCTTCGCAGATCCTGTATCCTAAACATCTACCGGAGTATGTTCGTATCAGCACTATCAAAAACGGTATCAAAAAAAAATCAAATTCGAATTCCCTGAATAATAAAGCATCCGATTCTTCACCATCACTTCCGACTTTGAAACAATTTCGTAAAGCTGCATCAGCCAAAGCAGAAAAGCTGTACCTCCAGGAACTGATATCTCTCATTCCCGGCAATATCGAAGCCGCCTGCCAGGTATCCGAACTGTCCCGTTCCCGTTTTTATGAGCTGATGAAAGTTTATAGCATATCAGTTCCGGGTCGACAACTCAATATCTTTTAAGCGTCCGCAAGTTCAGAGATCATTGTTTGAGGGTTATGAAACTCTTCCCCTGTAGTGTATTGCTGATGCAACGCTACGTAAAGCTCACTCAAAATTTCAGTGCGAGACCGTTTTTCCTACCGAAGAAAGCGAACGAACTCCGGACTTATCTTCTAATCAAATCCTGGATCAATATTATGCACGGTTCATATCTGTGAAATGAACTCAACGTTCGAATTTACAGGACTAAATCCTGTCTTTTCGAACTTTGTCCGATATTTTCGGACCGCTTTTCAATTGTTGATACGCTCTTCTTTCCCCGTCAAATTTGTATCCAGCTAAATTTACTGTATTTATTTCAATTATAAGCTCTGTCAAAATTTTGGCACACTTATTGATATAATGATTCTCAAATCCTTAAATAAATCAAGAGATAATCGATAAAAAAGAGCAAACGAAAAATGAAGATTCTCTATTACACATCGACAACAAATGGCGCAGGAGAGCGACTTCAGGAAGCTATTGAATCGGTGGTTCAGGCGGAAAATACAGAGATCTACCGAAATCTTGAGAGCCTTATCCAAAGGTTGCGCCGGCCGACCCAATTGTGGGACGTTTCTATTCTTTGCACGAATAGCCGGGCTGATTTTTTGGATCTTCTTTCGATAAGAGAACTTCTTCTCAATTTACGCATTATCCTCATTCTACCCGATGATAACGCAGAAACAATAACAAAAGGCCACACGCTTTTTCCACGTTTTTTAACGTATGCGAACAGCGATTTCAAGGACGTGGCCGCTGTTTTAAAAAAAATGATCCAGAAAACAGATTCAAAACAATCAATATAAAAGGAGGTGAACAAGCAATGGCAGAATTTGCAAAAACAATGGATCAGGCTGTTAAGGTTATGACTGAAAAGGAAGGGAAATATCTCACTTTTCAATTGGCCAACGAAGAATACGGTATCGGTATTTTGAAGGTCAAGGAAATCATTGGAATGATGCCCATTACCTCGGTTCCTCAAACGCCCGGTTTCGTCAAGGGTGTGATCAACCTTCGGGGCAAGGTAATTCCGGTAGTTGACCTGAGACTAAAGTTCGGGATGAAGGAAATAGAGTATACCGAACGTACATGTATCATCGTTGTTGAGGTTACATTCGAAGGGGCTGATGTTGTTATGGGTATCGTGGTCGATGCGGTCTCGGAGGTGCTCAACATTAGAAGCGAAGAAATCGAAGAAACGCCAAGATTTGGGGCTTCTCTAGACACAAACTACATCCTTGGGATGGCTAAAATGGAAGGGGGCGTGAAGATACTTCTTGAAGTCGATCAAGTATTGAGCTGGGGAGAAGTTAAGGCGATAAGTATTGCGAAAATGGAACGTCTTCCTATCCTTCCAGAGGGCGCGCCGGAACAGATACATTAACAAAAGTAAGCAAAGGAAATAATACATCTTTATTAGGGGGTAGAAATAATGAAAGAACAAAATAAATCAAATTCAACTAAAAAGACGCAGCGAAACAAGCCGGCAAAAAGGAGAGATAAGGGCATGGCAGGTGTAGATCTCGAAAAATGCAAACTTTCCATGTTGATGCTGGATTTGCTGCCGACGCCGGTCGTGGCCATTGACAAGGAATTCAGTGTCACCTTTATGAACCCGGCCGGTGCCGGCGTTCTGGGCAAGAAGCCGGAAGATGTCATCGGTTTAAAATGCTACGACCTGTTTAAGACATCGCATTGCCGGACCCCTGAGTGCCGTTGCGCTCAGGCCATGGAAAAAGACGGGACTTTTACCGGTCAAACAGTGGCGGATCCCAAAGGGCTGAACCTGCCCATACAGTATACCGCCACACCAATCAAGGATGCCAAAGGGCAGATCATCGGCGCCATGGAGTATGTGGTGGACTTCACGGAAACCAAAAAGGCGATGGACGAAGCCCAAGAGAAGGTCGGCTACCTCGACGACATTCCCACGCCGGTCATGACGGTGGACAAGGATTTTACTATCACTTACATGAACCCGGCCGGTGCCGGTGTTGCCGGCAAGACTCCGGAGCAGGTTGTTGGCATGAAATGCTACGACCTGTTTAAGACCCCGCACTGCCGGACCGCCGAGTGCCGTTGTGGCCAGGCCATGGACCAGGGCAGGATTGTGACCGGTGAAACCATTGTAGACCCTAATGGTCTCAACATCCCCATCATGTACACCGGTGCCCCGGTCAAGGACGTTAACGGCAATATTATCGGTGCCCTGGAGTATGTAGTGGACATTACAGAAACCAAAAAGGCGATGGATGAGGCCCAAGAGAAGGTCAACTACCTCAACAACATTCCCACGCCGGTCATGGTAGTGGACAAGGATTTCAACGTCAAGTTCATGAACCCGGCCGGAGCCCAGGCCGTAAACAGAACGCCAGAGCAATGCGAGGGCCAGAAGTGCTTCAGCCTGTTTAATACCGGGCATTGCAATACACCAGACTGTCAGGTGGGCAAGGCCATGCGGGAAAATGCCGTCTGCACCAACGATACCGTGGCCAAGTTGCCCTCCGGCGAACTCCCTATCCGCTATTCCGGTGCCCCTTTGAAGGACGCTGAGGGCAATATTGTGGGCGCTCTGGAGTATGTATTGGATATCAGCAAAGAGGTGGAGATTACCGACGGCGTGATCGAACTTGTGCAAGCCGCAACCGAAGGCAAGTTGGACACCAGGGCTGAAGTTGATAAATTTGTGGGCAACTACCAAAAGATTATTAAGGGCGTTAACGACACATTGGACGCAATAGTTGTGCCTATCAATGATGTGATGCAAGTGCTTAAAAATGTGGCCGACAATGATCTTACCGCAAAGGTTGTTGGAGATTACAAGGGGCAATTTGCCGAGTTAAAAGAAAACGTCAATACCGCCGTAGCGAATCTCCACGATGCACTCACCCAGGCGACGTTAGCTGCCGAACAGGTGGGTGCTGCATCTGCACAGGTTGCTTCATCAAGCCAGTCTCTGGCCGAAGGCGCTGCCCAACAGGCTGCATCTTTGGAGGAAACCTCTTCGGCCCTTGAAGAAATGGCCTCCATGACCAAGCAGAACGCTGACAATTCCGGTCAGGCCAACACACTCATGAATGAAGCAAACAAGGTTGTTGGTCAGGCCAAAGATTCCATGGGTGATGTTACCAATTCAATGGAGGAAATCTCCAAGGCCAGTGAGGAAACATCCAAGATCATCAAGACCATTGATGAGATCGCCTTCCAGACCAACCTCTTGGCTTTGAATGCGGCGGTTGAGGCTGCCAGGGCAGGTGAGGCAGGTGCCGGTTTTGCGGTAGTGGCGGATGAAGTGAGAAACCTTGCCATGCGTGCTGCCGAAGCAGCGAAAAACACGTCGGACCTGATCGAAGGCACTGTCAAGAAGGTAAATACCGGATCAGAACTGGTTCAGAAAACCAATGAGGCCTTTGACGAAGTGGCCATAAGTGCTGCCAAGGTCGGCGAACTTGTCAACGAAATCGCAGCAGCCTCCAAAGAGCAGGCCGAAGGTATCGAGCAGTTGAATACGGGCGTGGTCGAGATGGACAAAGTTGTCCAACAGAATGCATCCGGTTCAGAAGAGTCGGCTGCCGCATCTGAGGAGATGAGCTCACAAGCCCAAGAACTCAATAGTATGCTTTCCCGGTTTAAATTAAACGGTCAGGGTACCTCAAGCGTACAATTTAGCAGAGCAACTCCAAAGCAGCCTATGGTTTCTAAATCTAAAATGATTGCGGGCCCGCAAAAAAAGGAAAACTATGGAGCCCATGCAAAGCCGAACACCGCTGAGGCGGTTATTCCCATGGATGATGATCATCCAACGAATGCTGATTTTAAGGATTTCTAACCAGCATCGTTTAATCCCCTCCCTGTCCTCCCCCTTGAAAGGAGAGGACTTGGTTGGGGGTAACGATTTTAGTCATATGAAGAAAGGAAAATTTGATGGATGTATACTGTAAACTTTTTAAAAGGAGAAGAAAACGGAAATTATTTATTTCAAAAAATCGCTTTTATGATTGATTGGGTCAAGAGATGACTCAATATTGGCAAATTTTTAAAAGAATGCAAGAGAAGATCTTTTTCAGAAAAGCAGAGGTTGTTATAAAAAACATGACCATTCCATTTTCCATCAGGAAAAGGATAAATAAATCTTGGCACGCATCCTTTCTGAAGCCAAAAAGCTGGATGCTCATTATATTTTAAACAAATCTTCAAACCAAAAGAATGTGTAGAAACCATTAGGAATCTTGTAGGTTAAATTAACAAACGAGATCTTTAAATCATAAGTTGGAGGAAATGTAGATGCCTGTCTGGATAGAGAGATTAAATAAGAATCTCGAATCTATAGCTCTGGAAGTGGTGACAATGGATATACAAGACATCCCTTCATTGGGGAATATTTTAAATGGTCTTGGTGAAATGGAAGAAGATTCCATCAGCATTAATGAACCCGCTTTTTCTGAGCTTATACAGGCAATAAAAGGCTACCTTGAAAAAATAATTCTAAAAGAAACGGTAGATGTAACTCCTTTGGAAGAAGGAATCGATACTCTTCAGACAATTTATCGCCATGTTGTCAATCAGGATAAATACCAAGGGGATACGTCTCAAGCACTGGAGAAACTCGGGTTTAAAGACGCGGAGATTGGGAAAGAAGAAGGGCAGGAAAATGAATCTGCTGCGGAAATTGATGAAGCTGAAAAGGAGAAAACAAAATGCACAAATGATAACTCGAGCGAAGAAGACCGGGAAATACTTTCCGGTTTCGTAATGGAGTCCATTGAAAACCTTGATACCATAGAAGTCAACTTGATGGATCTGGAGCAGGATCCAAATGATACGGAAAGCATAAACTCGATTTTCAGGTCTTTTCACACCATTAAGGGCGTATCAGGTTTCCTCAATTTAGTGCGGATCAACAAGCTGGCCCACGGCGCTGAAAACCTTCTGGACAAAGTCAGGAGCGGTGAAATCGCCGTACAGGAAACCATCGTCGATATCATTTTAGAGTCAACAGATCTGCTCAAGAAGCTGATTCAAGGGGTGCAAACCGGATTGGAAAAAGGGACAGCGCTTGATATCGGCCTGGATATCGCCCCGCTTATAAACCGAATTGATAAAATTCAGACACTGGCTGACCAGCTTGGGGAAAAACGAATTGGGGAGATTTTGATTCATAAAGGAGAAATATCTCCTGACGATCTTGAAACAGGCCTTGATAAGCAAAAAGAGGAACCGGATAAAAAAATTGGTCAGATCCTTGTGCAAGAAAAACGTACAGGCCCGGAGCAGGTGGTTTCGGCCTTAAGGGATCAGAAAAAGTTTGGCTCCCGTAAAATGGATCTACAGGTCAAGGTAGATACCAAAAAGCTTGATGATCTGGTAGATTTGACCGGAGAGCTGGTCATTGCCCAAAGCATGCTTCGCCATAACCAGGTGCTCCTTTCAGCCAAAGATCAAAGATTAGCGCACAATCTTGGGCAATTAAACCAGATTACCTCCAATCTGCAAGCCACGGCCATGTCCATGCGCATGGTTCCCATAAAAAGCACCTTCCAGAAGATGGTAAGACTGGTCAGGGATCTGGCGAAAAATTCAGGAAAGGAAGTACAACTGAAAATGTCGGGCGAAGATACGGAGATCGATAGAAATGTCGTGGATGAATTGTATGAGCCGATGGTTCACATGATCCGCAATTCTGTTGATCACGGGATTGAAACACCGGAAGAAAGGAAAAAAGAAGGAAAAAACCAGACCGGCGAGATACATCTTAGGGCCTATCATCAGGGAGGTAAAATCATTGTCGAAATTTCTGATGACGGTAAAGGACTGGACAAAGATAGAATTATTGCAAAAGCAAAAACAAACCAACTCATAACCGATGAGGGAAAACTTACCGACTCCGAGATTTACAACATGATTTTCCAACCCGGTTTTTCCACAGCCAAACAAGTCTCTGATGTTTCCGGACGCGGTGTGGGTATGGATGTGGTTAAAAAAGGGATTGAAAAACTGAGAGGACGCGTTGAAATCAATACCAGTCCAGGGAAAGGCTCAATCTTTATCATCAGCCTGCCGCTGACGCTTGCTATCATAGAAGGGATGCAAGTCAGAGTCGGGGAAGATAGATATATTATTCCGGCGCTCGCCATCCTGGAGGCGTTCAGGCCGAATAAAGATCAGTATTATACGGTTGAAGGCAAGGGAGAAATGATTTTGTCCAGGAGAAACCTGTTACCCCTGGTTCGTCTTGATCGAATATTTGATGTCAAGGGCGATTCTGTCCATCCATGCGATGGGCTTGTCGTAGCCGTAGAGTATGAAAACCAGCAGATGGGACTGTTGCTGGATGAACTGTTGGGAAAAGAAGAAGTGGTAATTAAGAACCTCGGAGATGCCCTGAGTGATATCAAAGGGATCGCCGGCGGGGCCATAATGGGAGATGGTAGAGTAGGCTTGATTCTTGACATGGCGGGTATTTGGGACGTTGTAAAGAACAGTTAGTTTAACCCTAAAATTGTAAAAATTGATGAAAGATTAAAAAATGCTAAAAGAAAAACTTTTATCTATAAATGACATCTGTGAGTATCTTGGCATTGGTCGGGATACGGTTTATAAGTTAATTATAAACAAGAGTTTACCTGCATATCGCCTTGGTCGCCTCTGGAAATTTAAAAAGAAAGAGGTGGATAGGTGGCTAAAGACATGTTCTTGCTGATAAAATCGCCGAAGGTCTTAACCGTACCTTCAAAAATGTGATTGAGCTGCCTAATCCAAATTGCTTGGATTGCCAGGGGTCACTGACCAATAATAATGGATATCATCATGAATTTAAACGTCGGCGTAGCGGATATGAAAGTAAGTAACGATCCGGAAGCGGTGCTGGCCACCTATTCTCTTGGATCCTGTATCGGAATAGCAATCTATGATGCTGCCGCCCGGGTAGGCGGTCTTCTTCATTATATGCTCCCTGAGTCGAGTCTGGATCCGGAAAAAGCGAAAAAGAACCCATGTATGTTTGCCGATACCGGCATCCCTGCCCTGTTCAAAGCCGCCTATAAGTTAGGTGCAAAAAAACAGAGAATAAAAGTTGTCATCGTAGGCGGATCACAGATTCTGGACCAGAAAGGATTTTTCAATATCGGCAGGAGAAATGAAACCGCGGTGAGGAAAATGTTTCACAGAAACAACGTGATCATCGATTATACGGATGTGGGCGGTGTGGTCAATCGAACCATAAAAATGGCGGTCAATAATGGAGATGTATGGTTAAAGGTATCGGGTAAGGGAGAAAAAAAGATATGATCGATATAGAGTCCATCATAAAAAAAATAGACCGTTTGAAACCTGTCCCACAGGTGGCCCATAAAGTGATGGCTATTGCGGAAAACCCTGAAAGTTCAATGTCCGAACTGTCTAAAATCATTGTTTATGACACCGCTGTAACTGCTAATTTATTAAAGGCGGTTAATTCCGCCTATTTCGGCCTGCCGGATCAAGTTAATTCCGTTCATCAGGCGATTGTATATATGGGCATGGAGCAGGTGGTTGATCTTGTTTTGATGTCGGCCGCTTCTGAAAATTTAAAAGAAGCGCAAGAAGGATATGATCTTGACACCGGCGATCTCTGGAAATATTCGGTTTCTTCGGCGCTTATTGCACGGGAACTTGCCGAGAAAATAGGGGCAAAGGAAATACATCTGATATTTACCGCTGCACTTTTAAAGGATATTGGAAAGGTGATTTTAAGCCAGTATGTAAAGGACTTTTTTGAAAAGATCGACCGTCTGGTAGCAGAAAAAGGTTTTACATTCAGGAAGGCGGAGAAGGACGTCATCGGCATCGATCATGCAGAACTTGGCGGATTGATGGCTCAAAAATGGAATTTCAGTCCGAAGATGGTTGAAATCATAAAAAACCATCATCTTCCCCAAAAATCTTCAATGAGTGAGATTGAAACCGCTATTGTTTATATGGCAGATACGATTTGCATGATGATGGGAATCGGAGTGGGGTCGGATGGCCTTGCTTATAGATTTCATCAGGAGATAGTAAAGCGATTGAATCTTACAGAGAGAGATTTTCAGGAAGTCATTGCCCGATTTGCTGAAAAGATAGAACAGATTGAATCGATGGTCAGAATTTAGGTCCCGGGATCAGAGGGCAGGACTAAGATGGCGGTAACCATTGACAAAGGACCTTGATACAAGTCACGGAGAAGAACCATGGCATACAATATTTTAATTGTGGATGATTCCATCCCCATGCGGGCGGTTATCAAAAAAATCATTAAGGCATCCGGATTTGATGTGGGAGAGTTTTTTGAAGCTTCCAATGGGCGGGAAGCATTAAAAGTATTAAATGAAAAATGGCTTGATCTGGTTCTGACCGATTACAACATGCCGGACATGAACGGTCTTGAACTTGTGGAAGAGATGAAAAGAGACGAGACGTTAATGTCGATGCCGGTGATAATGATTACCACTGAAGGCAGTAAAGAACGGGTTGAGGAATTTATGGCAAAAGGTATTATAGGATATATCAAAAAGCCATTTACGCCTGAACAGATTAAGCAAAAACTAATAGAGATAATGGGAGAGACGAAAAATGAAAAACAGCCTTTTGAAAATGGCGATGAAGAACTCGATTTCTGATGTTCTGGAGACCATGTTTTTTTTGCCTCTGAACTTTTCCGATACGGTAGATGTTCATGAACTGTGGGACACGGGAAAAGATCAAATTCTGGCTGCCAAATTGAATTTTGATGGTCCTTTAACTGGGGATTGTATCTTTTATATTCCTGAAAAGTTGGCCAAGTCAATTACGGCTGATTTTATGGGAAGGGAAGAAGAAGGTATTTCTGATGATCAAGTGAAAGGGACCGTTAAAGAAATTATAAATATGATTGCAGGTAGTACGTTCAGCACATATGATCCTGAAGCAACTTTCAACCTCGGGATTCCAGAGTTGGTCAGCTTTAATTATTATTTTAACGGTTTATCTGACACTGGGGATAGATTTTATTTTATTATCGACACGCTTGATAATCATCTGGCATTTCAACTGAACGTTAGGGATGATGGTTAAAAGGAAAGTTATGGAAACAGACATTAGAGTTCTAGTTGTGGATGACTCGGCTGTGGTTCGCAGGGTATTTAGTGACGAACTGTCTCGCGAGCGAGGTATTAAAGTCATAGGTACAGCTCCTGATCCGTACGTGGCAAGAGACAAGATATTAAAACTCAAGCCGGATGTCATCACACTGGATATTGAAATGCCCCGAATGGATGGACTGACATTCCTTAAAAAACTCATGAAACATTATCCCCTTCCTGTAATCATTGTTAGCTCTCTTACACCCAAAGGAGGCAAAATGGCCATGGAGGCCCTGGGCAGCGGAGCGCTTGAAGTGATTTCCAAGCCATCGGCCGCCTATTCGGTGGGAGACATGAGCGTCCAACTGGCGGACAAGATCAGAGCCGTCGCCAGGGTGAATGTCCAGCAACGAATTGAGTCGGATGATAAATCACAACCCATAAAACCTGCAACCATATCACGTGCCCTGACCGCTTCGACCAACAAGATAATTGCCATCGGCGCTTCAACAGGGGGGACAGAGGCCATCAAAACAGTACTTACAGGTATGCCCCCCAATTCGCCGGGGATTGTCATCGTACAGCACATGCCGGCGAATTTTACTAAATCTTTTGCTGAAAGGTTGGACTCGCTTTCACAGATCACTGTTAAAGAAGCCAAGGATGGGGATTCGGTTTTAAACGGCCAGGCACTGATTGCTCCTGGAAATTTTCATATGTTGCTAAAAAGAAGTGGGGCTCGATATTATGTTCGGATTAAGACAGGGCCTCTCGTACATCACCAGCGACCTGCTGTGGATGTTCTTTTCAGATCAACGGCGACCTATGCGGCCGGAAATGCTCTCGGTATTATTCTCACCGGAATGGGAGCGGACGGCGCTGCAGGGTTGTTGGAAATGAAAAAAGCAGGTGCCAGGACAATTGCTCAGAATGAGAAAAGCTGTGTTGTTTTCGGTATGCCCAAGGAAGCCATTAAACTCGGAGCCGCCGAGAAAATTGTAAACATCAGGGATGTTACCAAGACAGCACTGGATATGATTGAAAGTTGAAGATTTAAGATTTTGGATTGACGTCTAGTGAATTAGAAGTGACAGGCTCCTTACAGCCCACGGGGATCAGGGTTCAGAGGGCAGTGACCCCAGCGAAATGGCCCTACGGAAGCAGCAATTTCTCGGGGCAGGCAATTGGTTAATGACTGTTGTCTAATGACAATTTATGAGAGTTTTGAAATTTGGGAAATCTGACTACAAAACAATTTAAGAGGTATTGCGATATCGTTTACAACGAATCCGGCATTAAACTGACCGAAGAAAAACGGGAATTATTGAATGCCAGGATTGGAAAACGTATCAGAAAACTCGGCGTTCAACCGGACAAATATCTTTCGATCATCGAAAAGGATCCGGTTGAACTGAATCTTTTTCTGGATGCCATCTCCACCAACCATACCTACTTTTTCAGAGAATCAAATAGTTTTAAGTGTTTAGATCAAAGCTGCAAGAATATCTGGTGTGTGGCATCTTCAAGCGGAGAAGAGCCGTATTCGTTGGCCACATATTGCCTGGAGCTGGGATTTACGCCGTCGATACTGGCAACAGACATTTCAGATTCCTGTCTGGAAAAAGGCAGAAAGGCCATATATCCCAAAAAGTGTTTATCAAATATACCCAACCATATGATAAGCCTTTATTTTCAAAAAGGACTGGGCAAATGGGAAGATTGTGTCAGGGTCAAAGAAAGTGTCCGTAAATTGGTAACATTTGAAAAATTCAATCTATTGAAAGATTCTCCTTCTTCAAAAACTTTTGATATTATATTCTGTAGAAATGTTATGATTTATTTTGACAATTCTACTAAAGAGGATGTCTTGCACAAATTAGTCAGGGTTTTAAAGCACAACGGCTACTTTATAATCGGCGGTGCAGAAAGTTTAAGCGGAATAAATCATAGCCTGGAATATATGGCACCCAGCATATACAAGAAGTCGCAACGGTTATATTGCCAGAATAAGTAATGCAACAAAAGGGGGCTCAGATTCTATGGATTTAAACATGAAAGTTCTCATCGTCGATGATTTTGCCACCATGAGAAAGATTGTTAGAAATATCATCAAACAGATCGGCTTTAAAAATATTATTGAGGCAGATGATGGCAAAAGTGCTGTTAAAGAGCTGAAAAAAGGAAAGGTTGATCTGATATTATGCGACTGGAATATGCCGGAGATGTCGGGAATAGATTTGTTAAAAACGGTAAAATCGGATGATGAATTAAAGGACATTCCTTTTGTAATGATTACGGCTGAAGCTCAAAAAGATAATATTTTGGAAGCCGTTAAGGCAGGTGTTAGCAATTACATTGTGAAACCTTTTACTGCCGAAACGATAAGCGAAAAATTAAATAAAATATTTGGTCGTTAATTTTCAACTTTAATTGTTGAATGATAAAGATGGTAAAGGTGTCGGTAACCATTACCCCTTACTTTGTGGTCAAGGAGGATAGGCGGTGGATGAAAAAATTATTAATCCATTTATCAATGCGACATTAAATGTTCTTGAAACAATGGCTTTTATTAAGTCTGAGTCTGGAAAACCTTATCTTAAAAAGGATGATGTTGCCCAAGGAGATGTTTCAGGTGTCGTCGGATTTACGGGTGAGACAAACGGCACTGTTTTTATTACATTTGATGAATCCTGCATTTTAAAAATTGTTTCCAATATGTTCGGAGAGGAGATAGCGGAAATAAACAATGAAATTACAGATGCTGTGGGCGAATTGACCAATATGATATCCGGCCAGGCAAGAAAAGAATTAGAGGAAGTAGGCGAAGTATTTCACGGGGCCATTCCTTCAGTAGTAACCGGCAAAAACCATGAACTTATACCTATGACCAAAGGTCCTAAAATTGCGATTCCTTTCAAGACCGATTTCGGAAGTTTTACCATTGAGGTGGCATTAGAAGGATAAATCAAATCGCTCTTTAGTTCAGCGATCGAAAAAAACAGGACAAGGAAAATGTATCTGTGCTGAAGTAGCAAAACAATTTTCTGGTTCTTTCAGATCATACCAACCCATAATTAACAGAATCCATTCATATAATAAGGATGAGATAATATGGAGAGTACAAACTTAAACACGAATAATTCCGAAAATGTTATTAATGCGGCCTATAAGGGCTATAAAGACGGAACGGTCAATTTTATCGGCAATCAAGTCGAAATCTTAACAGGCTACTCCAAAGATGTCTTCAATTCCAAAGAAAAGAAATGGCTGGACATTATCCTTGAGGAAGATATGGTATCAATGCAGGAAACCTTTATCAATGCCTTAAAAATCAACAAGAACTACATGAGAAAATATCGTGTCAGAAAAAAGACCGGAGCCGTTATTTGGATTCAGGAGTGGGGCCAGATAGTATGTGATGATCAGGGTGAAATTGAATATGTAACCGGTATTCTGCTGGATATCACGGAACAAAAAAAGATCGAAGAAGCAAATCTCAAGGCAGAAGCATTGACCGGGAAATATCTCATTTTTAATATAGATAACGCTGAATATGGAATCAGCATCTCAAAAATTAAAGAGATTATCGGCGTGATGCCGATTACACAGATCCCCCAGACACCTTCTACTATAAAAGGGGTTATAAACCTAAGGGGCAAAGTGATTCCTGTGATTGACCTAAGGTTGAGATTCGGCATGGAAGAAAAAGCATATCAGGATCGAACATGCATTATCGTCGTTGAAATCGACGGCAATGACGGTCAGGTGATAGTGGGAATTGTTGTCGATACGGTTTCTGAAGTCAAGCATATTAAGGGGAACGAGATCGAAGATAAGCCAATCGGCCTTGAGTTCGACGTGGACGATATTATTCTTGGTATGGCCAAAATAAATGAAAGTGTCATGATTATCCTGGATATCGATAGACTTTTTATAGACGAAGAGATTCGTTGGATTAAACAATCGGCATAATTTATAAACTCGGGTTTCACATGCAAATATGGCAAAAAAACCCTTGATTTACCGGCCGGATTTCAGCATCGCCGAGCGCCCGGCTGTTTCATCCAGTATTGCCGAAACGATCCCGCCGTGGACCACTCCGGGATAGCCGTTGAAATGATCCGGAACCACTAAGGTCGACCGTATCTGTTGGGCCTGGTGATCTTCATACCATT
>Ga0210123_1000183_pt1 | contig 41162 bp, 49 predicted proteins | sample Muzzi_PWB_D2_FD_185535 | JGI IMG/M metagenome (GOLD analysis project Ga0210123, IMG submission 185535) | Wetland microbial communities from San Francisco Bay, California, USA, that impact long-term carbon sequestration - Muzzi_PWB_D2 (SPAdes) | ecosystem: Environmental > Aquatic > Marine >... | reverse complement strand
TGGGAATCGTATGGAGGCTGAGCCCGGAATCGAACCGAGGTCCACGGCTTTGCAGGCCGCTGCATAACCACTCTGCCACTCAGCCGGAGTGTGTACCGCCAGTTGCCCTGATGGCAAAAACCCCGGTGTTACCGGGGCTCCTGGCACTACGTGATTTGGAGCGGGAAACGAGATTCGAACTCGCGACCCCAACCTTGGCAAGGTTGTGCTCTACCAGCTGAGCTATTCCCGCAAAATGTAACCCGTTATTCTATAGGCAGAACGCTTTCTGTCAAGCACCCTGCCCGGAATCTGCATCCGAATTACCACTCAGGATTGGCCAGGCAGCCCGCAGATAAACGAACATGGACCACAGGGTCAGGATTGCGGCAACGTAGAGCAGGACCAGCCCTACATCATGTGTGGGCAAGGGCCCAAGCGGCACCTTGTACAGCAACAACACGATAGCGACCATCTGGGTAATCGTTTTTATTTTACCGATGACGGAAACCGCCACCTTGGTACGCTCCCCGATTTCCGACATCCACTCACGCAACGCCGAAATGGCAATCTCACGGCCGATGATGACAACCGCCGGAACGGCAAATAACGGGCTGGGGTTATCCTGTACCAGCAATACAAGCGCCACGGCAACCATCAGCTTGTCGGCCACCGGGTCTAGAAATGCACCAAATACCGATATCTGCCGGAGACGCCTGGCAAGATAACCGTCGAGCATGTCGGTCAATGCCGCCAATCCGAAAATTGCGGCACTGAGCTGGTAGTGCCATTGGCCAGGCAGGTAAAAAACCAGTACCAGCACCGGTATCAGAATGATACGCACCAGGGTCAGCATATTTGGAACTGTCCAGAGCATTTATTGATTCCTGTCTTTACTAGTCACCATGAAAGGCGTCATAAATCTGCTGCGCCAGCATACGACTGATTCCCTTGACCGTCGACAAATCCTCAACCCCTGCCCTGGCAACTTCTCTCAAGCCACCCAGTTGTTGCAATAATTCCTGACGTCGCTTCGGACCCACACCCGCTATCTGCTCCAGCGGTGAGGTATTCCTGGATTTGGCACGCCTTGCCCGGTGCCCGGTAATTGCAAAACGGTGCGCCTCGTCCCGCACCTGCTGAATCAGGTGGAGCGCCGGTGAATCTGCCGGCAGTACCAGCGCATCGGGACGACCCGGGATATGCAGTGTTTCGAGACCCGGCTTCCTCCCCGGCCCCTTGGCAACACCGATAATCCGCACCTCTGTAACTTGCAGCTCTTCCAGGGCCTTGCGGGCCGCATTCACCTGGCCCTTGCCGCCATCAATCAATAACAGGTCCGGCAGCTTGCCTTCCCCTTTCCTGAGTCGAGTATACCGCCGGGTTAACGCCTGCTCCATGGCGCCATAGTCATCACCCGGCTGGATATCACTGATATTAAACCGGCGGTAGTCGGATTTTAAGGGGCCTTCCATGCCAAAGACTACGCAGGAGGCAACGGTGGACTCACCACCGGTGTGGCTGATATCAAAGCATTCGATCCGTTCCGGCAACTCATCCAGACCAATAGCCGTCATCAACGTTCTCAAACGCCCCGCGTAGCCTTGCCGCGTATTCAAAAAGGTCTCCAGGGCAAACCCGGCGTTTTCCAATGCCATTTTTACCCAGCGAGCCCGGTCACTGCGCACGTTGGATCGCAGCACGACCTTGTGACCGGCCTGTTCACTCAACACGTCCTCGATCAGGCGGCTGTCTTCCGGCACATGACTGAGCAACAACTCAGCCGGCACATCCTTGCCCAGGTAATATTGCGGAATAAAAGCAGACAGTACGGTCGCGCAATCCTGTTGCAGGGGCACCTTTGGATAGAAAGCCGCGTTTCCAAGATTGCGCCCGCCGCGTATAAAAAACACCTGCACACAGGCACTGCCTTTGCGCGCCACGCAGGCAACAATATCCAGATCACCTTTTTCCTTGCTGATATATTGTTTTTCCAGCACCCGGTGCAGGCTGGCAATCTGGTCACGGCAAACTGCGGCCTGTTCATAAGCCTGACTGGCGGATGCTTCCTCCATCGAAACCACGAGGTCATCAACCACCCGGCCGCTCTTGCCTTCCAGGAACAACACCGTGCGCCTTACATCCTCTGCGTATTCTTCGGGACTGACGAGCCCAACACAGGGCGCTGTGCAGCGCTTGATCTGGTATTGCAGGCAGGGACGGCTGCGATTGGCAAAGAAACTATCCTCACACTGGCGAACCCTGAACAGTTTCTGCAGCATGTGCAGGCTGGCACGCACCGCGCCGGCGCTTGGATACGGGCCGAAATAGCGTCCTTTCCGGCGCCGCGCGCCGCGATGCAGGGTCAGCCTGGGATAGCGCTTGTCGGCCGACAGGTAGATGTAGGGGTAACTCTTGTCATCCCGCAAAAGAACGTTATACCGCGGCCTGTACTGTTTGATCAGGTTGCTTTCCAGTAACAGCGCCTCGCCTTCCGTGTGGGTTACCGTAACATCCATGTCGACAATCTGCTCAACCAGCGCGCGGGTCTTGGCGCTCAGGCCGCTTTTCCTGAAATAGCTGCTGACACGCTTCTTCAGGTTGCCTGCCTTGCCAACGTACAGCACGGCATTGTCGCAGCCCAGCATACGGTAAATACCGGGGCGTGATGTCAGCGATTTAATGAATCCCTTCGCATCGAAGGCTGCCGGGCGCCCGGTCATATGCAACTACCTCATACCAGCGCGGGGCTACCCTGCTTCTCCAACGCCTCACGGGCAAGTCGAAATACATCACTGAACATCGCAGGCGTTAAACGACGGGTTTGAGTGTTGTAGCGACTGCAGTGGTAGGAATCAATCAGCAACCGATCATCTGCAATCCGGTGTGTGCCGGTATGCGTAAACGGAAATGCCGACAGGCGCAAGCCCATCGAACGCAGCACGGCATCATGCGCAAGCTTGCCCAGGGCAATGATGACAGATGACCGAGGCAGGGCATCAAGCTCGGCCCGCAGAAATCCATTACAGCTCTTTACCTCCTCGAGCAGCGGCTTGTTCTGTGGCGGCAGGCATTTAACCGCATTGGTAATACGACAGTCGACAAGTTCCAGGCCGTCATCCAGCGAGAGGGATTCAGGCCGGTTACTGAACGAGAAATCGAACAGCGTTTGATATAAGAGGATGCCCGCGTAGTCACCGGTAAACGGCCGCCCCGTGGCATTTGCGCCGTGCATGCCGGGTGCCAGCCCGACAATCAGCAGGCGCGCATCGGCATCACCAAAAGGGGCTACGGGCCGCGCATGGTATTCCGGGTACTTTCTGGAGGTCTCATCAAGAAAACCGGAAAGCCGGGGGCAGACCCTGCAGTCCGGATCAAATTTCAGCAAATTGTTCTGTGACATTCAGGGCTTCAGCGTGTCCATTATCCGGGTTAAGTCGCAGGATCTCGTGCAAATTGGTATTGGCAATGTAAAGGGTATCATTATGAAACGCCAGCCCGCCCGGTTCATCCAGCTCCCGGTTCAGGAATATACTGGAAACACATTGATCATTTATCGATATCTTCCTGATTTTATTATTATATGTGTCAGCCACCCAGAGCAGGTTCCGGCCACTGTCTGCCTGTATGTCCAGCGGGTATTGCAGCCGGGCAATGGCCCCTTCCCCATCGGACTCACCGTATTCAAACAGGCCCGCACCCACCAGCGTACTGACAAAGCCTGTGGCAAGATCGACGCAGCGAATAGCCGATGCCCCGGCATCGGCTGTATATAATTTATCCCCGAGAATCGTCAAGCCGGTCGGTTGTGCAAAAGCGGCTTCGCCTGGAGGGCCGTTGACCAGATTTTCCTCCCCGCTGCCTGAAAAGACCTCGAGCGTGTTTTTAAGCAGTGAAAAACGCCAGATCTGGTGCGAGCCGGCCATGGCTATGTACAGCATGCCTTTCCTGTAAGCAAGACCGCAGGGTGAATTCAAATCGACGCTTAATGGATCAGATCCATCAAATACGGCAGAAGAGCCCTGCCTGCCAGTGCCCGCAACTGTTACGACATCGTTGTTGCGTCTATGGATACGCCGGATTGCATGGTTACCTTCATCTGCAACATACAGATACTCATTGACCAGCACCATGCCCTGCGGGTTGTTAAAAGCGGCCGATGTGGCATTGCCATCAATATGGCCTGCAGCGGCCCCGCCGTACTGGCGCAACACACTTCCGTTCGTTAATGCCACCAGGATGCGGTTATGACCACTGTCCGCGATATAAACCTTGCTGTCCGATGCAACAATTCTTCCCGGAAAAGACAAGACACTGGCAGGTTCCGGCGAGTGTAAAATCGAGAAAGAAAATTCCCCTGCTATAAAGGATCCCCCTTTCCTGTTGACCTGATAGTCAATTATCTGCTCCAGTTCTGACAACCGGCCCTCCCCGGACAGGGCACCAAGAATATAACCTCCACGATCAACAAGTACCTGTGTCGGCCATTTCCGAATTCCCCAGGCCCTGCTTATCGTTAACCCGGGGTCGTGCACAACCGGGAAGTCTACGTGATGCCTGTTGATCGCCTTTTGTACGTGGGCGCCGCCCTTCTCTCCCGGAAACTTCGGCGAATGGATGCCGATAATAACAAGCCTGTCCCGGTATTTATTGGCCAGATAATGAAGATCTGAAAGTACGTGCTGACAATGAATTGAACAGTAATTGCCAAAATCAAGCAGTACTACCCGACCCGCCTGCTTGAGCAGGCTTACCGGGCTGTCAACGTTGAACCATTGCAGTCCATCCGGTATCTCCGGTACACGACTCCTTTCCATAGCCTGTTTCGACTCCCTTGAATCCGCCTTCGTTCCAGGTGCTGCACCCAGAAAAGCACAGCCGCCCGTATGATGCCAGCACTGACAGGCAATACTCTGACGAAGGTCTCAAATTTTCAGGTAAGCCGCAAGAAAACAGCCGGAATGGCGATCTTGAAGGCACCCGGGTAAACCCGGGTGCCGTGGATGCTAGTGGGTTATATTTTCCTTGATAAGACCATAACGAATGGCAAACCGGGTCAACTCAACATCATTTGCTAGACCGAGTTTTTCAAACAGGCGGTAGCGATAGGTGCTGGTGGTCTTTGGACTCAAACAGAGTTTTTCCGATATCAGCTTGTTCGGCTCACCATTCACAATCATCAGCATAACCTGCGTCTCACGCTGCGTCAGCTCTTCAAGCGGCGCCTTGTCACGATGATTTACAAACGACAGCGCCAGCTTTTGAGCAACATCTGGCATTAAATATTGCTCGCCCAGGTAAACCGATTTAATTGCATTGATGATTTCCCTGACATCGCACCCCTTGGTGAGATAGCCCACGGCACCGGCCTCAAGAAGACGTGCGGGAAAGGGATCGTCGTCGTGAATAGTCACAGCAATAATCTTTGCCCCGGGCATTGAACGGGTAATTTTCCGGGTTGCTTCCAGCCCGCCAATACCCGGCATACTCAGGTCCATCAGGATGACATCGGGTTTAACCTCGCGGGCCTGCTTGACGGCCTGTTCACCACTCCCGGCCTCTGCAACCACATCGATGTCGCCGACATCGGAAAGTATGCGTTTAATCCCCGAACGCACCAGGTCATGGTCATCGACCAGCATTACATTAATCATTCCTACCCCCCTTTGTTTTACGGAACAAGCCTGTACAGCCAAAACCTTTTTGCTTTAACAACAGGCTAGCACCGGGGAAATCGGAGAACAATGGGAAATGTCCTACACGCCAGGGGGCGAACTGGCGACAGCACCCTTTCAGGTCTGCAGCATAAGATTATTGAGATCAAACAGTTAACTCTACAGGAAACGTGGATGCCGGGAGTGACCTTGTGAAGCACTCCTACAGGATAATTGTAGAAAAGATTAGCTGCAGGGGCGATGGAATCCATAATGCGGATCATTGCTCCTTGCCAAACCAGCTCAGCTTCTCCTGCAGTTGAACCACCTCGCCGACAATGATAATGGTCGGGGCCTTCAACTGTTCCCGTTCCGGCAGTTCCGGCATGGTTTCGAGTGTTTCGATAAAAACACGCTGGTCGCGGGTTGTCCCCTGCTGCACAAGCGCCACGGGGGTATCCTTTGAAAGTCCATGGGCAATCAACTCCCGGCTCAGTACCGGGATCGTGTGCAGGCCCATGTAGAAAACGATGGTCTGGGCCGGCTTTGCAAGCCTTTCCCAATCGAGGTCCACACTACCGTCCTTGAGGTGCCCGGTTACAAAAATGCAGGACTGCGCATAATCCCGGTGTGTCAGGGGAATTCCCGCGTAGGCGGCACAGCCGGATGCCGCGGTAATACCGGGTACCACCTGAAAAGGGATTTGCTCGGCAGCCAGCGTTTCTATTTCCTCGCCACCGCGCCCGAAGATAAACGGGTCACCGCCCTTGAGCCGCAGTACACGCTTACCCTCCTTTGCGAGCCGTACCAGCAGCTGATTAATGCTTTCCTGGCTGAGTGTGTGCTGATCCCGTTGCTTGCCTGCATAAATCAACTCGGCATCACGGCGCACCATATCCAGGATCGGCTGCGACACCAGCCGGTCATATACAACCACGTCGGCCTGTTGCATGAGGCGCAGCGCCCTGAAGGTAATCAGGTCCGGATCACCCGGCCCGGCACCCACCAGGTACACTTCACCGGTCGCGCCATAGTGTGCATCCGTGTCGTCAATCGCCTCCTGCAAGGCCGTACGTGCCTTCACTTCCTGTCCGGCAAACAACAACTCGGCAACACGCCCCTGCAGAATACTTTCCCAGAAATAGCGCCGGTGTTCGGAATCAGCGAAGCGATCTTTCACGCGCTGGCGATATTCATCAACCAGCTTTGCGAGCTGCCCGTACGCGGCCGGGATAAAGCCCTCAAGCCGTGCGCGCAGCAAACGCGCCAATACAGGAGAAGCGCCGCCGGTGGACACCGCCACCTGCACCGGTGAACGGTCGATAATGGACGGCATGATAAAACTGCACAGGGCCGGGCTATCCACCACGTTTACAGGGATTCTTCGCCTCTGTGCCAGTTCGGAAACCGATTGGTTCAACTCTGCATCATCGGTTGCCGCGATCACCAGCACCACGTCAGCCATGTCTTCATCCTGGAAGCGTCGCTCGACATGCCTCACCGTACCCTGTTTAACGGCCGCCGCGACTTCATCACACACTGATGGCGACACCAGCGTAATGCTGGCACCGGCTCTTGCCAGCAGCCGGACCTTTCTTGCGGCCACCTTGCCGCCGCCAACCACCAGGCAGGGCCTGCCTTCAACCTTCAAAAATACCGGCAAGTAGTTCATTCGATTTCTACCCGTGTTCCTGACTGATTGTCATGAGCAGCGGTTCAAGTTCACCCCGTGACTCGAGCGCCGCGAGGTCATCAAAACCACCTACATGCCTGTCCCCGATGAAAATCTGGGGTACCGTGCGCCGACCGGTTAACTTGTAAAGCTTCATGAAGCCATCCGGCATTTCATCAATAAATATCTTGTCGAAATCAACGCCCTTTGACTTCAGCAGCATCTCAGCCCTGACACAGTACGGGCAGAAGGCTGTACAGTACATTCGCACATCACTCATAAATAATTCTTTCCCGTTCCGTTGGTTACGTCATCAAGCTTTCAATTTGTTCCTGGATCGGTTCACTCACTGGTTGCATCTTCTTCCGCATGACCGTACCGATTGCATCGGTTTTCGAAAACACCGGGTCGATAACCGGCTCATCCAGCATGGATAAAAACAGCATTGCCCGGGTCTTCGGCAATGCATCCGGTACTGCGTTAATCATGCTCTCCAGCCAGTGTTCAGTATCGCCTGGCGCCTGCAAACGCCCATCAATCAGTTCATCGACAACACTGAATATGGCGTCTATATCAGTACGCCGCTCGTTTCCCGTTTGCAAAAACGCGGAATAATCCGCAATCGCGTGTAACAGCTCAACCACGACGTCCTGGTTCGCGGGCTTATTCAGCACTGTCCTGGCACCGGCAAGCCATGTTTGACCGGCAGAACCTAACAGGCGACACAGCTGCCTTGCAAACGGATTTCCGGCCTCAATGAGCTTCTCAAGCCTGCCTTGTATCTCTTCCCATGCCGGATTTGCATCACGCTGCTCCGGCAGTTGATCAGGCAATGCCTGCAGGAAGCCGACATGGTAGGCGTTCCTGTTCTTTCCCCGTTCCCAGAGCTGCATCTTTACATCTGAATCTATCAGATCTCCCTGCAACACCAGACGAACTGACCTGATCTGATTGCACGCCTCTTCTTCAAATGGCAGAAATTCCACCAGGAAGTCTGCCAGCACGGGGCCCATCTTGCCATCTGCCACCAGCTCCTGCTGCAGCATGCAGCGTGCGTTCTCCGGGGTTTGCGATGCCCACCAGGCCCTGCTTGCCAATTCGTTGGTAATGCCACTGGCGTTCACGACCGCAACCACGGCCTCTGGTTCACCGAGCAGCAGCAGGGACTCAAGCGTTTCATCGCGCGCCTGTCCCATACGGGTCCAGCGCTTGAGGTAGACAGGATAACCACCGGGCGACCCCAGTACGTGGCTGGAAAGCGTTTCACGGACCCTCCTCAGGTAGACCTCGTCGCGACAGTTGGGATTCAGCCTGACCTGTGCCTCACCCTTGTCGGAAAGCGCATACAGGGTCATGCTGGATTCATCGATGCGCACGGCCTTCAGCGAACCGGCCAGCAGTACATTGATACGCAGCGCGTCTTCGGGAGTTAATTCCATCAGGATTACAGGAACCGGCAATCCGCCAGTTCTGCCGGTCAGAGATCGAAACCGGCCCTGGCATACAGACGCCGGGCCTCTTCCGGGTCCCGCTCCACGCCATTACCGTTTTCATACATCTGGGCAAGTGTTGTCAGTGAACCGGCCAGTCCCTGATCAGCGGCCTTGCGAAACCAGTTAACCGCCTCTGCACTGTTCTGCTCCACACAGTCACCCTCCATGTACATGAAACCGAGACCGTGCTGGGCAATCGCCAGTCCCTGCTCTGCAGCGGCCTGCATCATGTCGAACGCGCGCGCCTCGTTGCGCACCTGACCGAGGCCGTTCTGGCACATAATCGCCACACGGTGCCGGGCGTCCGGATTGCCGGCCTCCGCCACCGGGTAGAGAAGTTTCATCGCAAGTGAAAAATTCTTGGCTTCAAATGCGGCCATACCACTGGCAAAATCCTGATTGAATGAATCGTCTGTCATAGTGTGCCTCATTGACGGTTTCCCGGCAGGATCGTTTCAGACCGGTCTCTGGAAGGCGAACATGCTAGCCATTCAGGGTTTTGTAACGAATACCCCTTAAGAGAGAATATGTCCGATTTTCATATGGATACAGTGTACTACAGGCATCCGGTTCACTCTCCCCATCGGGATATACGGGGCTAATTTGGCCTCCTGTATACTTTGCGCCACAAAGCAGTAATTCCAATCGAAACAATGAACTAGCCAATCCAGATAACTGCACAGATGATAAGTGACGGCGACACCGGCCCGAGCATGCGAAGTTGCAACATGAAGCAATACAGATTCATTTAACCTTTTCACTTAACTCAGAAAGCACGAGGAATAATCGATGAACAAGGAATACTATGACGCAACAACCAAGATGGAAGAAATGGGTGTCGACCCGGAGTACATACAAGGCTGGCAGGGTGGTTATCTGTTAAACCCGGAACGTGAAGAACAGCGTATTAACGATGCCTATAACGCCGGTTATGAAGACGGCAAGGCACACAACATGGATAACTTCGGAGACTGGAAGGCCTGAGGCGATCACAACCAGTCGCTACGAAAAAGGGCGGGCTTACCCGCCCTTTTTTATTTACATGGATGTAATGTACGTCGCGGGGGGCAGGAGAAGACGAGACCGGGAACCGGTCGAGAGGCTGGCCTGGGCCATGCCGGGAGTGACGCGCAACTAGTCAAACAACTCCCGTAGCGCCTTTCTCAAAGGCGGCAGCGCTTCCGGGACCTCGATCTCCATGACCTGATCGGTAACCCACTGGTTGTCTTTCGCGCCCATCACCACCCGGACTGCATCACCAAAATAACGCTTCATGGCATAACCCGGTTCACCGTCCGGCATCGGGCATTCGGCATAATCGGCTGCCCGCGCATTCAACAGGTCAATGAAAGGTTTGCGGTAGTCACACTGGCCCTGCGCATCGGTGCGGTTCTCCTGAACCTGGTTGGCAAGGTGCTGCGCCAATGAAGAAATGAATGTTTGGCGTTCAACCGCATCCAGTGCATCCGCCTTCATGCGGTCAGCCAAATGCACAAGGAATGCAAGGTATTCGGTTATTACATCAATGCGCTGCTCGCGCGTGTCCGTTTGAAACCCTTCGTTCTCAAGGTTCAACAGGCCTTGCTGGGCAATTCGCCACAGGATAAAGGCTGCCGCGCCGCCGATTTCCTCGAGCGTGCGCACCCTGTCCTTGGCGTTCCATTTACTTTTTACTCTCACAGCCGCCTCGTTTTATTTCAAAAAACAATAATTCTCGCAAAGGTGCAAAGTATCCAAGAGTACTATCAATACGCCATTAAAACTGCAGACTTTAACCATGCAATCTTTGCGTCTTTGCAAGAGAAAAATAAAATATTCAACAAACACCCACCTTGTTCAGAAAGACAGAAACCAGCCGCCTCGCAGACATTTCATGGCCACATGCAAGTACACATGCTAGCATGAAATAATCTGAGGATATTTATTTAGGTATTCGCCGTGTCCGCTTCATGTTATACATTTGCTCCAGCCACCCCGCTCGATAACAGTGAACTGGCACCTGCACTTGCGGCCATCCGCACCAATTGCCATATCTCCGATGCAAGACATGCAACCGACTACACCCTGTGCGTCTATTTACTGAAAATGCGCGAGTACTTCCGCTGGGAACATGACATCCCCTACCAGACAACACTGCCGCGTGAACAATTGTCCGCGTGGCTGACACGGCGTGAAGACCACTGGGATAAACTGGAAGCCAGGCCATTCGAAAATATTCCCGTGCAGGGAACCCTGCATGACCCGTTTGATTCCACGGCCATCAACAAGGGGTTAAACGAACTCGGCTACGTTTACAGCAGCGGTTATGGCCGCAACATGAAACCGGTGTTTTTCCTCGGCGAACTCGAACAGCGCACGCACCATGCCGGCTACACATTACTTGTCTCGGGGAAAGAATACGCCAGGGACCTGACCGCCCCGCCTGCCATGAGCCTCGACAATATTATTTATGTACGCCGCGAATCACTGCGCCGCATGTGCTGGGAAAAGATCGAGGAATGGCGCTGGAACCAGCCGGAAAATGCCATGCAAAAGGCCATGCTGTGTTACGACTTTGACAATGCACCGGAACAGTCACTGGAGGCCATGACGGACAAGGAACTGCAATTCGTCGTTCTGCACGAAATTGGTGAAGTCCAGGCCGGTCAACGACTGGGTGAAGCATGGGAGGTCATGCTTGCCTCGATGCAACAGAGCAAGGCAGAGCTCATGCTCCGTGCTGTACGCGACAACCTCGCCGACGCCCTGTCAACACTACCGGGGCTGCTCAATGACGCAGAGGCCGCCTCGGTGCACTTCTACATGGCGAACATGAATAACATGCGCAAGGCCCTGTTCCCGGAGTTTGTTTCTGCCTATGAGGGCTGGACCGTCTCCGGCGACACGCGTGAACTTGAGCAGCTCGTTGACAGGGCCGCGGCACACTGGCAGTCCCTGGCAGAGACCTGCCTTGAATTACATCAAGAGCACAGGGATAACAGCGAAGCGGCATTGATCTCGGTGATTGAAACCAGCATCCTCTAGTACATCATTCAAGTCACATACCATCCTTACACAAGGGGATGACGCTGAAAACCTGTATTTACCAAGGAGTACGAAAGTATCCCGACATTCCGGCCTGCGTCCCCGTTCCCTTTGAAGGAGGCGGGACAGGGTGGGGGTAGTGTTATTAAACTTTTTTTCTGATGGGGGGCAAGGTAAGCGATGTCGGCTTACCTTGTTCCTCATTAGTAACGTCAAAATCGCACCCCTGTTCCCGGGTCCGGAGGCCATTGCGTTCCGCCCCGGTTTTTTCGTACAGTGAGCCTATGAGGCATCAACCCTTGAAAACCATCAGGGAAGTCAAGGATCACACCTTCATCTTTGAAAAGCGCAAGGCGCTGCCCATTGATGTCTGTAATGAAATGATCCGGCGCTTTGAAGAACTTGACAGCGAGCAATACGCGGGCCGGATCGGGCAGCAGGCCCAGGAAGAGCAGAGCATCAAGCAGTCCACTGACCTGGTGGTCAGCGGCAAGGAACACTGGAAGGATATCGACACGGCACTGTTTCGCTCACTGGGGTCTGCCCTGATCGAGCTGCGCGAGAGCTATCCCTTCTTCAAGGGCCCCTTCAAGGATTCCGGTTATGCCATTCAGCGTACCAGGCCGGGACAGTTTTATCAGTGGCATATCGATGGCGGCAGTCACGAGTTCAGTCAGCGCCAGCTGGTTGCAGTCTGGTATTTGAACGATGTCGAGGGTCCGGGCGGGACCACCGATTTCTCTTGCCAGGATGTACAAATCAGGCCGGAGGCCGGAAAACTGGCACTTTTCCCGCCCTTCTGGACGCATGAACATCGAGGCGCCTTACTGGAAAAGGGTGTGAAATATATTGCCACGACCTGGGTGGTATTTGCCTGATGCTTCACTCTTTTAACGCCCGGCACAGGTAATGGAATACAGACAATAACGTGAATGAAGATAACCGAGCCTGCAACTGCCAAAGAGTTTGAGCATTACTACGATTTACGCTGGAAGATACTGCGCGCGCCCTGGAACCAGCCACGCGGAAGTGAACGTGTCACCGATGACGAGACCAGCACGCACCTGATGGCGCTGGATGACAACAATACGCTTATCGGTGTCGGCCGCCTGCATTTCAACAGCATTCGTGAAGCACAAATCCGCTTCATGGCAATCGACCTCCCGGAACAGCGCAAGGGGGTCGGTACACGTTTACTGCAGGCACTGGAAGCAAGGGCTATAGAACATGGCGCCTCCAGCATCACACTGGATGCGCGGGAAACTGCCATGGGCTTCTATCGCAAGCAGGGTTACAACCCGCAAGGTCCCGGCCACACCCTATTCAACAGCATTGCCCACGTGAAAATGACGAAGGAACTTTGACCCGCTTATTCCCTCTCCCTCCGGGATGACTGCACGGAGGGAGAAGGGATGAACTCACGGGCCATGTTCTCTAACTCAGCCCTTGAGGGATAACCCGCCCCCTGTTGCTCGAGGTGAAATTTCCAGTCTGCATATTCTGCGGCCTGCTCCGGATGCGTCCCGTGACATCCAAGTACGGTAATTACCGCATTGCCTGCCTTCCACGGGCCTGCACCGCGCAATTCGCCACGGACAAGGCAAATCCCTTCTGAATCCGGCAACCGGTCCCAGAACGTGCGGAAATAGACAAGGCCATCCGGGTGAGTAAAACAATGCACCATGACATGCCTCGTGTCGTCCGGGTAACGAATCAGCAAAGGCGCCGTAATGGAAAACAGGTCTGCCATGAGTAGGGCGATCCCGATGCCTACCCTGTCACCAGCTCCGTTTCCAGCATTTCACCATTGGTATCAATCCGGATGGCGGTAACACCCGGCACGCGGGCAAGCACATAGGCCGACAGCAACACTATCATTCTGGCATTTTCGTTATGCATGGCAGTCAGCATCCTGTCACCGATAATCTGGCAACGCTGCTCCTGATTCGGATGATCGACCCAGTCCCGGCTCATCTGCCAGCCCTTGTCCATGTCCCTGTCCAGCTTCATGAAAAAATCCCCGGCCTCCGTAACAATTTCATCAGGCACGGTAATCGGATACGTCTGGTCTTCAACTACAACATTTAAAATCATATGGGTGACCTTGCTCTGTTTTACGGGAAATATATGCTCTATAGTGCGCAATGCTACCGCATAGCCCGTTAAAGATGCAGGAAAATAACCATCATGATGACACGGATTCAAGGCGTTCTCGACCAGCGACAGCTGCAGACCGTACAAAGGTTCATTTCAGAAGGTCGATTTAACGACGGCAGCACATCGGCCGGCATGGCCGCAAGGCGCGTCAAGCATAATGAAGAACTCTCGCTTGAAAGCGCACGGCTCGGCGAACTCAACAACCTGGTCATGGGTAGCCTGGTCAAACACCCGACCTATCAAAGTGCGGCAATGCCTTTGAGAATCGCCACACCCTTCTACGCCCGCTACACGACCGGCATGTCCTACGGCGAACACGTGGATGATCCGGTCATGGGCCAGGGTGACATTTACCGCACAGACCTATCCGTCACGATCTTTCTGAACGGCCCGGAAGAATACCAGGGCGGCGAACTCGTGATACAAACAGCGTTTGGCGAGCAGCACGTCAAACTGCCGGCCGGTGATGCCGTCCTGTACCCGTCATCCAGCGTCCACCGCGTCGCCGAAGTCACTGGAGGTGAACGACTGGTAGCCGTCAGCTGGATACAGAGCCTGGTCCGTGATCCGGACAAACGCGCCCTGCTGCATGAACTGAACCAGGCGCGGGAAACATTGCTGCATGACAGGCCGGATGCCGATGAAACCCGGCAGGTGAACCACTCCTATATCAACCTGGTGCGCATGTGGTCGGAGATATAGCAGAAAGAGTTTTTGCCACAGAGAGCACAGAGTTCACAGAGTTCACAGAGATATACTATTAATCAATTAATGTCGCGCGTAATACGATTTAAATATTTTGTTTTTCTCTTTGTCCTCTGTGATCTCTGTGGCAATAGACTGTAACGCCCCCAACACCTTAAATGGTTCAGTCTCCAGCCGGACCCACATTCATGGCGACAGACAGGCGCAAACCCGAGCCCAGATGTGCCGTCACCTCATGCAATACCTTTGGTGCAAACATCACCAGCTTTCCTTCCTGTGGCTGAATCCTGATCTTCCTGCCATCATCGTGCAGGATCAGGTCACCGGAATTTTCGGGCACGCGAATGTAATACACCGCCGAGAGTAACTCATCGTTCTCATCATGATGATGTGGTGCAGTCCGATGCCCGGGTTCCATGGCATTAAACCAGAACCCGGCCTTTAAGGTACTCGCCGGGACACCCAGCAATTGCCCGGCCTGTTGCTTCATCACATTCAGCACCCTGGCAACGTCCGGAATGTCTGCCTCCTCTATGTAGATATTCTCGAAACGGCCTCCAAAATGATGTGTCAGCCTTACCCGGGCTGTTGCGGACAATTCCATAAACCGCTCGCACAGCCGGGCGTTAAGCCTGTCTGGCTCTGCTAATGTCAATTCCTGAAAAAGCATGTATTACCACCACGGCGCTACTTCAAAATCAGTATTTTATCTGCAATCGGACCTTGCCTGAAGCTCCGGGCCATGCGTATCAACCAGGGGGAATACTCCATGCGAGGGGGGGCTGGATACATACCAATGGGTATTTGAATCTCTTCCGATAGTGACCACATTGCAATACAATTCGTCACCGAAAATTCTTTTCCAACCTTGAATCAGGAGCATAGAAATGGCACTGGAAGTTAACGGCAAAAGCATCGAGACCGATGGAAACGGTAACCTCACAGACCCGCATGCCTGGGATGAAGATGTCGCCAGGGCCCTCGCCGCAGAGGATGCCATTGAACTGACCCAGGAACACTGGGACGTACTCAATTATCTGCGTTCAGAGTACATTGACAACAATGGTGCACAACCCATGGAGCGCGCGATCAATAAAGGCATGTCGGAGATCTGGGGCAGGAAGGTTACCAGCAAAGATCTCTATGCACTGTTCCCGCTTGCGCCCAGCAAGCAGGGTAACAAGATCGCGGGATTGCCGTACATTGCGCGAAAAGGTGGCTATTAAGAAACCGAATACTCCTGCAGGCGCACCGCAGGCAATAAAAAAGCCGCACCCTTTCGGGTTGCGGCTTTTTTTATTCGTCTTGAAACAGGTCTAGCGGTGCGAGCCCTTTTCTGCATGGGCCATGTCGACCAGCTTGTTTGCCAGGTCCATGTAATCCTGACGGAAGTGGTACAAGGGATGCCCCTCATCGGCGATAAAGTAGTCTTCCATTGAAACGCCTTCCGTTTGTTCAATCTCAATGAACTTTTTCTGCATTTCCAGCAGCTGCTTGATCAAATCCTGTTTCTCACCCATGACAGATTCTCCAGATTCAAATAATTCTTTAATAAATTCACCAGTTATGGCGCAACTATAGCCATTGGTCGCGGCCGGTAATATATCCCGAATGGGCAGTTTTCGCTGACAGGCACCAGGCAAACACCCGCCCTTGCTTCGGGTATAAATTCTGCCTCACTACGCCAGGAAGGCAACCCTCCCGGTCGGGATAAGCGCAGCGTTGCCGGTTTAGCCATCCTCCTGCACGGCCTTGATTCCCTTGTGCGGCAGGAAAATACCGCAGCCAATGGTGCGGCCCTTACCCAGGCCCACCTGTTGCAAGCGGACCGACTGCTCGGGCTCCAGTTCAGCCACCATCAGGCTGCGGGTAAACACCGCACCCTCCGGGAAATCCATGGAGTGCGTGATTCCGCCGAGAAGCTTGCGCGCGGGAACCCCGATAGACTCCAGTTCCCGGGCGGCCTCTTCCAGAAACTGCGTTTCATCCTGATCTTCGCTGGCCATGATATAACGTGCAAACAGGGTCGGCAGGCTGCTCAACAGACAGACATCCGATTCACCTACTTCGAGCGAGTGTCCCGCGATATCCAGAGTTTTGCCGGTCAAGGTCCGGGCATCATCCAGGCGGTGGCTTGGCAGGCGCAGCCGCATACGTGTACGCCGGGACAATTGCAGCAGTTCGGACTTCACATCTTCCGGCCGAAACCAGCCATTACCGGAGGCCGCACCATGGATCAGGTGTATAGCCGCGTATTCCTCTTCTGCCAGCCAGGGAAGCATCTGCAGCAGGCTGGTCGAAAATGCATGCGCATGATCCAGCGGCAAGGTCGGGCAATTGATCCTGAACGAGAGATCAACCACATCGTCCGGAACGGAAAAGACCTTCTTTTTATCCCCTTTATCACTCCAGAACATCAGCCTTCACCACCTGTCTGTGCGGCCGAGAAAGCCGCTTCCAGCCTGTCTTCCCAGTCCTCCGGCGTATCCGGGAAAGGCGGGCGCACATCCATGCGGAAAAACATCTCGCCCGCACGCGCGCGCTTGCCAACCTCGTTCTGCAACTGCTCAAACGATTCAAGATCGTAATTTTGCAGCAATACCTCGCTTAACCAGAGCATTCATACTCTCCAGAAATCATTGTCCATACCGGTACCGCGTACCCGTTCATGGTAGCGGGCACGATACAGCAATCGTTGCTTGCCGGCCTCCACGTCATCTGTAAAGGCCTCCCGCTTATGCAAAACATTATTACAGATAATGCCCTGGCCCGCGCGTAACCTGTATCTGAATATATAGGCTGAATCGCTATTTACAAGTTCGGTCAGAAATCCTGCGGCAAGCCGTGTATTACGATCATCCTTCCATTCAATACTGCGGGTACGGGCCGTGTAGCGCATGTGCAGCGCACCCGTTGTCTGCTCAACGGAAAACACCGGCCCGCTCTGCTGTGGACGGATTTCAACACCACCTTCCATATTGGGCGGAATCGTCATTGCATCTGCCTGCACCAGGGCTGCAATGTAGTTCGGGTTTTCGTCACGCATCAGGATGTAGGCAATTTCAGGATCCAGAAACAGGTTATCACCCCCCGTCGCCGGCTCGCTGACACAATGCATCACGATCCCGCGCACCTGCTCATCCAGCCTGTTGTAGTAACCATCGGTGTGCCAGTTCAATGGCCGGTTGGTATACGGGATATAGTGATTACCCTGCATTTCAGGCATGGCGCGCAAGGATGTAATACTGTCCTCGTCTGCCCGCAGATTTACATCCAGCCGGTCAAGGCCAAACTGGTGCCCAAGCGCACGAATTGTCTCCTTGCTGCCGGAGGGCTCACCCGTGATTTCATAGAAGCCCATATTTGCCTTGCGGCAACATGCCAGGAGCCTGTCGTGCTCATCGGCACCGAGCACCATGGGGTTTTCAACCGGTACCAGCAGTTCCCGCGCTGAACGGGGATAGTCCGCGAGCTTCCGTTCGCGCCAGCATTGATAGCCAGGCTCGTCGGACAGGTCAAACGGCTGTAAAATGTGGCTGGTTTTCAACATACGGCTGGATTCGCCCTGCACTGTGATGCCTTGACAGCGGGCGCGCCATCTTACATGACAGGGAAATCGTTAAATACACCCGCCGTTGGCGCCGTTGACCAAAACCGTAATGCCCACCGTCTACTTGATAATGCATGTCATTCTCATTTAATAACAGAAAAATCAACGGGTCAGTTGAACCGATGTTCGTCAAAAAGCAATTAAGTACGCGTTACTATAAGAAAAAATACTACGCTCATTAGTAATTCCCAAAAAGTCTGTTAACTAACGGAATTTATATAACAATTATGCCAATACCTCTTTCTGGATACGGCCGTATAGCAGTGCCACCCCATGGGTAGGATATGTTCACCATAGTCGCATCCCTAGAATGCTTGTTATCAAGAGTGTGCACATACAGGTAGTGGCACACTCACTGATTTACTGGTTGCCCGGTCGTAGTTCCTGGCAACAACGCGCAATGTATATTCAGTACAAACCAAAACCGGTGTAAGTAAATATTTTCAGGAGATAGCCATGGCTAAGAATACCTATCCAACACCAATGCTTGATGAACTCGAGAAAGGCCCCTGGCCCAGTTTTATTTCCGGCATCAAGCGTCTGCGTGACGACCACCCGGATGAACGCATCAACTCCGTCACCAATGGTCTGCTTGGGCAACTGGAACATTCCTATGAGACCCGCAAGGGCTACTGGAAAGGCGGTACCGTCAGTGTCTATGGCTATGGCGGCGGTATCATCCCGCGATTCTCCGAAGTTGCCAATGCCTTCCCGGAGTCCAAGGAATTTCACACCATCCGTGTTCAACCACCGGCCGGCAACTTCTACACCACGGACATGCTGCGCCAGCTGGGCGACAGCTGGGAAAAGCATGGCTCGGGGCTGGTGACCTTCCATGGCCAGACCGGCAACATCATGTTCATCGGCACGACTACCGAGGGCACCCAGCACTTCTTCGACGAGATCAACGAATACGGCTTTGACCTCGGCGGCGCCGGTCCGTGCGTGCGTACCGCCATGTCCTGCGTCGGCGGCGCCCGTTGCGAAATGTCCAACTGCAACGAGCACAGTATTCACCGCTGGATGGTAAACAACTTTACCGATGACGTGCATCGCCCGGCCCTGCCCTACAAGTTCAAGTTCAAGGTCTCGGGCTGCCCGAACGACTGCCAGAACTCCATCGAGCGTTCCGACTTCGCCATCATCGGCACCTGGCGCGACGAGATGAAGGTCAACCAGGAAGAGATCAAGTACTACCTCAAGAAGAAAGGCCGCCAGTACATCATCGACAACGTCATCACGCGCTGCCCGACCCAGGCCATCTCGTTAACAGACGACGACACCTTCGTTGTCGACAACCACAACTGCGTACGCTGCATGCACTGCCTGAACGTATTGCCCAGGGCATTGCACCCGGGTGATGACAAGGGCGTGACCATCCTGATCGGAGGCAAGCGCACCCTGAAGATCGGTGACCTGATGGGTACTGTCGTGGTGCCTTTCAAGAAACTCGAAACCGAGGAAGATTACGAAAGCATGCAGGAAATGGCTGAGAACATCATCGACTTCTGGGCGGAGAACGGCCTGGAGCATGAACGTTGCGGCGAGATGATCGAGCGTATCGGCCTGGTTAACTTCCTCGAAGGCATTGACATCGACGTTGATCCAAACATGATCAGCAGCCCGCGACAGTCTTCCTATGTCCGTATGGACGGCTGGGAAGAAGAAGCCGAAAAGTGGTTCGAGAGGAAGCGCGAGGAAAAGCTGGCTGCTTCCGCGTAATCATCCGAACTTTGAATTAAGACAGTCCCGGCGTATCAGCGCCGGGATCTGTTCAACGAAACACAGAAATTCAGGAGAGTCACATGGCACAAGAAATGCGTTCGCCAATTGAATCCGGATGTCCTGACGGGTTCCAGTACATGCATCCGTTGATGCGAAAGAATTATGGTCAGTGGGCCTATCATGAAGACCCGCAGCCGGGTGTGCTGTTGCACGTCTCAAAATATGGCGACAAGATCTGGACGGTCCGTGCCGGCACCCAGCGTATTCTCGATGTCTTCACACTGCGCGAGCTGTGTGACATCGGCGACAAGTACGGTGAGGGCTATATCCATTTCACGATTCGCAGCAACATCGAATACCTGGTTGCTGACGAGGCCAAGGTTGAGCCGCTGATCAAGGCACTCACCGATGCCGGTTACATCGTCGGCGGCACCCGTAACTCGGTGGCCATGCTCTCGCACACCCAGGGCTGGTTGCACTGCGATATTCCGGGCACCGATGCGTCGGGTGTAGTGAAATCCATGATGGACGAACTGATTGACGAGTTCAAAGGCTGGAACATGCCGAACCGCGTGCACATGACTACCTCCTGCTGCCAGATCAACTGTGGCGGCCAGGGTGATATTGCTATTAACGTGCAGCACACCAAGCCCCCGAAGATCAACCACGACCTGGTATCGAACGTCTGTGAACGGCCTTCTGTTGTCGCACGCTGCCCTGTTGCAGCGATTCGCCCGGCACTGGTCAATGGCAAGCCTTCCCTGGAAGTGGACGAGAAGAAGTGCATCTGTTGCGGCGCCTGTTTCCCGCCTTGCCCCCCGATGCAGATCAATGACGCCGAGCATTCCAAGCTGGCAATCTGGGTCGGTGGCAACCACTCCAATGCACGCGGCAAACCCACCTTCCAGAAGCTGGTCGCCTCGGGCATCCCGAACAATCCGCCACGCTGGCCTGAAGCCACGGCTGTTGTGAAGAAGATTCTTCACGCCTACAAGGAAAACGCCAAGGACTGGGAGCGCATGAACGACTGGATTGAGCGCATTGGCTGGCCGCGATTCTTCGAACAAACCGGACTGCCGTTCACCAAGTACCACATCGACAACTGGCGCGGTGCACGTGCAAGCCTGAACGCATCCACCCATATCCGCTTCTAGGGGATAACCAGGCATGAAGCTTACGATTCAGGTTAATGAGGGGCCCTATCAGCACCAGTCTTCTGACACGGCCTATTTCTTTACCAAGGCAGCCCTGGAGAAAGGACACGAGATATTTCGCGTCTTTTTCTACCACGATGGTGTCAACAACGGTACGCGCCTGACCACCCCGCCCCAGGATGATCGCAACATCGTTAACCGCTGGAGCGAACTGGGCAAGGAATATGATCTCGACATGGTCCTGTGCGTGGCTGCAGCCCAGCGACGTGGCATCGTGGATGATGGCGAAGCCGAGAGAAATGGCAAGGATGCAACCAATATCGCACCCGGCTTCCGTATTTCCGGACTCGGGCAGTTAATCGAAGGCGGCGTACAGAGTGACCGCCTGGTTGTATTTGGCGACTGAACGGAGAAACCAAAGATGTCAGAAGCTGTAAAGAAATTCATGTACATCAACCGCAAGGCTCCTTACGGAACGATCTATGCCTGGGAGGCGCTCGAGGTCGTGCTGATTGGCGCTGCCTTCGAGCAGGATGTCAGCGTCACCTTCATGGATGACGGCGTATACCAGCTGATGAAGGACCAGGATACATCGGGGATCGGCATGAAAAACTTTTCACCGACCTACGCGGCACTGGGCGATTTCGAGATCACCAAGATCTACGTTGAGAAGGAATCACTGGAAGAGCGCGGCCTGAGTCTCGACGACCTGCAACACCTGGTCTGGGAAGATGAAGACGAAGACTGGGCAGAAAAGGATTCCATCAGGCTGGTGAGCCGCACGGAACTGGCGGATGTGCTGGCCGATCAAGACGTATTATTTAATTTTTAGGCATAAAGGAACATAGAAAATGGCTATGTTACACCTGGTAAACAAATCACCATACGATGCATGCAACCTCGACACGGCCTCTTCAATCATGAAGAGCGGCGATTCGCTGCTGCTGATCGAGGATGGTGTTTACGGTGCCGTAAAGAACGGCAAGGCAGCTTCCCTGCTGGGCGGTCTCAAGGTATCGGTCCTCGGGCCTGATCTTGCAGCGCGCGGCATCTCAGAAGACAAGTTAATCGATGGCATTGAGGTTATCGATTACGCCGGTTTTGTCGACCTCGTCGAAGCAAACGACAAGGTTCAATCCTGGCTCTGATTATTTTCAACTGACTGGCATCATCCAACGAGGGGATTTCTCATGGGTACTATTGAAGCAAACGGCAAGACATATGAAACGGACGAAGAAGGTTACCTGGCTGACCTGAATTCGTGGGATAAAGATGTTGCAGCTGTCATGGCAAACATTGATGACTGCGAACTGACCGACAGCCACTGGGAAGTGATCAACTTCCTGCGCGAGTACTATGAGGAATACCAGATTGCTCCGGCAGTCCGCGTGCTGACCAAGGCCATTGGCAAGAAACTCGGCAAGGACAAGGGCAACAGCAAGTACCTGTATGAACTGTTTCCATACGGTCCTGCCAAGCAGGCCTGTAAGTATGCCGGCCTGCCAAAACCGACTGGTTGCGTATAAATAACAGTTAACTGGTGCAGAGGGTCGCCTTTGCACCACAACTGTTCTCTTCATTTTCAAGGAGCCCGGAAACATGCCATTCTGGACCATTGTTTATGCGCTGTTGTTCTATGCCGCCACTGCGATACTGGTTGTCGGTGTGGCATCAAAGATACGGCAATACGCTAAAACACCGGCACCGTTAAAGATACCCACCACACCGGCGCCGGTAACGCGCCAGGGTGTTGTCTTGCGCATGTTTCGCGAACTGGCTTTTTTCGAAAGCCTGTTCAAGTCGAACAAGTGGATCTGGATCTTCGGCTACCTGTTCCACTTCGGTATGTTCCTTGTGCTGGCAAGGCACCTCAGGTATTTCACCAACCCGGTCTGGTTCTGGGTCGACCTGATACAGCCATTCGGGAAGTATGCCGCGTTTGCCATGGTTGCCGGACTCGCCGGTTTATGGGCACGCCGTTTTCTGGTCGACAGGGTTCGTTATATCTCCGCACTGTCCGATCACCTGATGCTTGCCCTGCTGCTGGCGATTGCGATGACCGGCATGGCAATGGATTACATCACCCATACCGACATCGTCTCACTGAAGGCATTCTTTCTGGGCCTGATGTACTTTAACTGGCAGCCATTGCCGGAAGATCCGGTTCTCATGCTCCACCTTGCCCTCGTTGCCACGCTGATGATTATCTTCCCGGTCAGCAAACTATTACACGCGCCGGGCATTTTCTTTAGTCCTACTCGTAACCAGGTAGACAACCCGCGTGAAAAGCGCCATCTCGCGCCATGGGCTGCCGAGCTGGAAAAGTAACTATCGTTTTGATACCAGGAGCAAAGCGTGGCTGACTTCGACACACCAGAACTGAAGGAATATCCGGAAATCCCTCACATCCATGAAGGTGTGATGGCGCACAGCAAGCCGTTTGTCGCCAAGGAGGAATTCCAGCAAGCCCTCGGTTTCCCGGGAGAACTGGTCGATAACTGGGAACAGGTCGCACTCGACAAGATGCAAGAGCTGACCGGTAAATACCGTTCCTTTCAGGTCTTCCTAGATTCCTGCGTCAAATGCGGCGCCTGCACTGACAAGTGCCATTATTACCTGGGCACATCCGATCCGAAAAACATGCCGGTCGCCCGCCAGGACCTGCTGCGCAAGGTCTACCGCCGCAACTTTACGTTCGCCGGCAAATACTTTCCGAAACTGGTTGGCGCCGTTGACCTGACCAGGGAAGTGCTGGATGACTGGTACAGTTATTTTCACCAGTGCTCGCAGTGCAGGCGTTGTTCTGTTTACTGCCCTTACGGAATCGATACCGCCGAGATTTCCATGGCCGCGCGCGAGATCATGGACTCGGTCGGCGTCGGCCAGAAATACTGCAACGAGATTATCGCCAAGGTCTACAAGATCGGTAACAACCTCGGCCTGCCGGAACCGGCACTGGCAGACACCCTCGAAGGCCTCGAGGAGGACATCGAGGACGAAACCGGTGTAGCCGTCCGTCTGCCGCTGGACGTGAAAGGCGCCGAAGTACTGGTTGTCACACCCTCGGCCGACTTCTTTGCCGAGCCTCATGTTGACGGGCTGATGGGGTATGCCAAGGTCTTTCACGAGGCCGGCATCAGCTGGACACTCAGCTCACACGCCAGTGAGGCCGCCAACTTCGGCATGTTCATCGGCAGTTATGAAAATATGCGCAAGGTCTCACTGCGCATCCGCGAGGCGGCTCTGGATCTCGGTGTCAAGCGTATTATCATGGGTGAATGCGGCCATGCCTGGCGTGTGGCCTACAGCTTCCTGAATACGCTGGCCGGCCCGTTCGATTTCCTGGATCCGAACTACCCGGTTCCACAGCACATTCTTGAATTCACGCATGACCTGATTCAGCGCGGCGCACTGACGCTGGACAAGTCAGCCAACGACGACATGGTGCTCACCTTCCATGATTCCTGCAATGTCGCGCGTGCCTCGCGCATGGGCTCAAAACCCGGCGGCCAGTTCACCATCCCCCGGGATGTGATCAGGGCCGTCTGCAACAACTTTTATGACATGCCGCAGGACACCATCCACGAGGCAACCTACTGCTGCGGTGGCGGTGGCGGACTGCTCACTGATGACCTCATGGAACTGCGCGTCAAGGGCGCCCTGCCACGCATGGAGGCACTGAAGCACGTCGTCGAGGAACACGGCGTTACACACATGGCTGCAATTTGCGCAATCTGCAAGAGTCAGTTTGCAAAGATTATGCCGTACTACGGCTTCCAGATGGACAGCATTGTCAGCGTGCACCAGTTGGTCAGCAACGCGATTGTGCTTGGCGATAAACAGTAATTTTTGAATCCGGTCAGGGTTAATAACCCAATCAGATAATTAGGAGAACAGGCATGGCAACTTCTCGAGATGACATGGAAAAAGGCGATCTGACATTCCGCCGTTTTAAAGATGGTGAATACAAATACAAGCACAAAGGCGATGATATCTTCAACGAGGACAAGTCGTTCAAGTGCCCGACCTATGTGCACCGCACCCCGCCATGCCAGGGCAGCTGCCCGTCCGGTGAAGACATTCGCGGCTGGCTGCAGATCGTGCGTGGCATCGAAAAGCCTGTCGGTGAGATGAGTATGGAGGAATATGCCTTCCGCCGTTCAACCGACGCCAACCCCTTCCCGTCCATGATGGGACGTGTCTGCCCCGCCCCGTGCCAGGACGGTTGTAACCGTAACAATGTTGAAGACTTCGTCGGCATCAATGCCGTCGAGCAGTTCATCGGTGATTCCGCCTACGAGCAGAAATTCACTTTTGACAATTCAGCCCCGCTGAGCGGCAAGAAGATCGCCATCATCGGCGCTGGCCCGGCCGGTATGGCGGCTGCCTACCAGCTGCGTCGTCTTGGCCATGGCAGCACCATCTTTGACGAGCACGAGGAACTGGGCGGCATGATGCGCTACGGTATCCCGGGCTATCGTACCCCGCGCGATGTGTTGAATCATGAATGCCAGCGTATCGTCGACATGGGTGGTATCGAGCTGCGCATGAATACACGCGTCGGCAAGGACGTCAGCATTGCAGAACTGGAGAAGGAGTTCGATGCGATTCTCTGGGCCCTTGGCTGCCAGACCGGCCGTGCCTTGCCGGTTCCAAACAGCGACGCCCCGAACTGCGTATCCGGTGTCAAGTTCCTCGAGGCCTTCAACAAGGGCACACTGAAAGTGACTGCTGACAAGGTTGTCTGTGTGGGCGGCGGTGATACCTCCATCGACGTGGTCTCGGTTGCCCGGCGTCTTGGCAAGATCAACATGCTCGACAAGAAAGACCTTCCGGAACAGGTCATCGGTGGCTATGTCGCCCACGATTCTGCCTTTGCTGCAGCCCGTGAAGGCGCCGAGGTTACCCTGACATCCCTGTTTGAGCGCGAGGAAATGACCGCAGCCGAGCACGAGGTCCATGATGCACTGTATGAGGGCGTGCGCATCGACAATGGAGTCATGCCGATCGAGGTGATCCTTGATGATAAGGGCCGCGCGAAAGCCCTGAAGATGGCCAAGTGCAAGATGGATGGAGGCCGTCCGATCCCTGTTGAAGGGACAGAATACGAAATCGAGTGTGACCTGATCGTCTCGGCCATTGGCCAGGGCGGCGATCTGACCGGTGGACTGGAAGCACTGGACAACGGCCGTGGACTGATCGATGCGGATGCCTTCTACCAGGTTCCTGACCGCAAAGGCCACTTCGTCGCCGGTGACATCGTTCGTCCGCACCTGCTGACAACCGCCATCGGCCAGGCCTCTATCGCAGCGGATAGCATTAATCATTACCTGAAACACGAAGGCCAGAAAAAGCGGCCCAAAGTGGACGTACATCACTTTGAACTGTTGAAAAAACTCAACGAAGCCAATCTGGCGCCCAGTGAGTATCATGCTGGAGAGCAGGGCGACATGCGCGGCACCTCTGATGCGGATTTTGCCGTACATAATTTTGAAGACCGCTCAAGCGCCGAGATCATTGCCTCGGACCGCCTGTTCCTGGGACATTTCCCGTACACGCCGCGAAACCTGCGTGCCTCCCACGGCCCTTCTGCTGATGAAGTGCTCGGGCATTTTGAAGAACGCGGCATTGGCCTGACCACGGAAGCCGCCGTCAATGAAGCTGGCCGCTGCATGAGTTGCGGCATGTGCTTTGAATGCGATAACTGCGTCATCTACTGTCCGCAGGATGCCATTTTCAGGGTCAAGAAGGACCATGCCACAATGGGCCGCTACGTGGACACCGACTATAACAAGTGCATCGGCTGCCACATCTGCGCAGATGTCTGCCCCACCGGCTATATCGATATGGCCATGGGTGACCACTAAAACAGCGACGAGACCAACCGATGCGAAATTCAAGTTTCATCGTCCTTGTCCTGGGTATCCTGCTTGGTTCTGCTACGCCAGGCATGGCAGACGGCCTGTTGCCCGACATCCCGGCAGCCCAGGACCGCTTCAGTGAGACACAGGGCTGCGTCGAACCCACCGAGGACATGCGCAAGAACCATATGGAGTACATCCTCCACCAGCGCGATGAAACCGTGCACGAAGGCATCCGTGACAAGCAGCACAGCCTGAATGAATGCATTAACTGCCATGTAAGTGATGCGCCCGATGCCCCGCACGTCAGCAGTGAAAAACATTTCTGCAACAGCTGTCATACCTTTGCCGCGGTCAGCATCGATTGTTTTCAGTGCCATGCGGATCGTCCGGTCAGGAGCGGCAGCGACCTGCATTCGCTGTCACAGCACATCAAGTCGACCGGTGAATCAGGAAAACTGACACCGGAAAACCTGCAGGCACTCGTATCCGGGGTTAAACCATGAGTAGTGAGACGAACATCGACCTCTACCGTCGCCGTTTTCTCAGTGGCACGGCATCCGCAGTCGCGGGGATAGCCCTTGTGCCCGGTGTCATGCTGCACGAGATCGCACATGCCAAACCGGCAGAGGATGCTGTCAGCAGCGATGTCCGCTGGGGCATGCTGATCGATTCAAACAAATGTGCCGAGGGCTGCAACGACTGTGTACAGGCATGCAATGACGAACATGGCCTGCACGGCTTCGACAGGCCCGCAACCGATGCCCAGTGGATTCGCAAGGTCAAGCTGAAAGACAAGCAAACCGGGCATACCCAGACGCTGCCCCTGCTCTGCCAGCACTGTGAAAAGCCGCCCTGCGTGGATGTCTGCCCGACCGGCGCCTCCTTCAAACGCGAAGACGGCATCGTATTGGTCGACAAGCATATCTGCATCGGTTGCCGCTATTGCATGATGGCCTGCCCGTACAAGGCCCGCTCATTCATTCACGAAACCCTGCAGGACCAGAAGCCATATACACCGCGCGGCAAGGGTACGGTTGAGGCCTGTACCTTCTGTGTTCACCGGGTAGATACCGACAGAACACCGGCCTGTGTCGAGGCCTGCACGGCAGAAAATCATAACGCGATGGTGTTCGGCGATTTGAATGATCCATCAAGTGATATCTCAAGACAGCTCAAACAATACAGCACTCGCCAGATCCGTGCGGATCTGGAACTCAACACCGGCGTGCGTTACCGGGGGATCTGATGAAAAAACTGGATTTCAGGGAAATTGATGGCGGCCTGCCCTTCTACATGCTGCTCGGGTGTATCGGTATTTTCGTGCTCGCCGGCCTGGGCGCAGCATTTTATATGGAACACAACGGTCACTGGGTGACCGGCATGTCCAACCAGGTCGTCTGGGGAACACCACACGTATTTGCCGTCTTCCTGATTGTTGCGGCGTCCGGCGCACTCAACGTCGCTTCCATCAGTTCGGTCTTCAACAAGAGCGCCTATAAGCCGCTGGCCCGTTTATCCGGTCTGCTGGCCATTGCCCTGCTTGTCGGCGGACTTGCAATACTGGTACTCGATCTCGGCCGTCCTGACCGGCTGATCGTTGCCATGACCTATTACAACTTCAAGTCCATCTTTGCCTGGAACATCATGCTGTATACCGGCTTTATGGCCGTTGTCGGTGTGTACATCTGGATGATGATGGAACAGAAGATGAACCGCTTTACCAAGCCGGCCGGTTTTGCAGCATTTGTCTGGCGCCTGATTCTGACCACCGGTACCGGTTCCATCTTTGGCTTCCTGGTTGCCCGTGAGGCCTACGATGCAGCCCTGCTGGCGCCGATGTTTATCATCATGTCCTTTTCCTTTGGCCTGGCGATCTTTATCCTGGCAATGATGGCCCTGTACAAGTGGTCCGACCGCCCGCTGGGTGACGCGATCCTGATGCGCCTGAAAAACCTGCTGGGCGTGTTCATCGCCGCGGTGCTGTATTTTGTAATCGTCTATCACCTGACCAACCTGTACATTACCCAGCGCCACGGGATTGAACGCTTCCTGCTCATGGATGGCGGCATCTATACCCAACTGTTCTGGATCGTACAGATCGGACTTGGCAGCCTGGTGCCACTGGCACTGCTTTACCACCCCTCCACCGGAAAATCCCGCGGCTGGATCGGTATTGCATCCATGCTGGTCATCATCGGCGGACTGGCACAAATGTACGTCATTATCATTGGCGGTCAGGCCTACCCCATGGAACTGTTCCCCGGAAAAGAAGTGAGCAGTTCCTTCTTCGATGGCGTCATTGCCAGCTACACACCAAGCCTGCCGGAATTTATTCTGGGTCTCAGCGGCATCGCGGTCGCACTGGCAGCCACCGTCGTTGGCGTCAGGGTACTGCGTTTCCTGCCGGTCAGCCTTGCAGATGAACAGGTTGACCCGCACTATTCGGCCAACTAGGACACGGCTGAAGCAACGGCCCGGACGACACATTGAGGCCTGCCAGGAACACCTGGCCTGGATCCTGTCATGTCACGTCTGCTGATCTCGGCAGCCCACAAGTCCTCCGGCAAAACCACGGTTACACTGGGGCTGTGTGCCGCACTGGCTGAACGCGGACTTGTTGTCCAGCCCTTCAAGAAAGGTCCCGATTACATCGATCCCATGTGGCTCGGCCAGGCGGCCGGACGCCCCTGTCACAATCTCGATTTCTATAACATGTCGCATGGGGAAATTCTCACGACGACAGGCCACTATTCGGCTGATGCGGATATTGCACTCATCGAAGGCAACAAGGGACTGTATGACGGTCTTGACCTGGATGGCAGCAACAGCAATGCCGCACTTGCAAAGCTGCTCCAGTCGCCTGTCATACTGGTCCTCGATGCACGTGGCATGACGCGCGGCATTGCGCCACTGATACTTGGTAACCAGGCATTCGATCCCGAAATCAGGATTGCCGGGGTCATCCTCAACCAGCTCGGTGGCAGTCGTCATGAGGCCAAGCTGCGTGCGGTCATCGAGCACTATACCGATGTACCTGTGATTGGCGGCGTCCACCGTGACAAGTCCCTGGAAATAACCGAGCGTCATCTGGGATTGATTCCGAACAACGAGGATGTCTCGGCACAAAAAAAGATCCACCATATCCGGGACCTCATCAAGGCGCAGCTTGACCTTGACCTGCTGCTGACAATTACCGGGCGGTCACCCCTCGCATTCGAGCCGCTACCGGCCGCGGCTGAAGTGCCTGGCCGGCCGGTGCGCATTGGTATCGCCCGTGATGCCGCCTTCGGTTTTTATTACCCGGACGACCTGGATGCACTGGAACGGGCAGGCGCGGAGCTCGTGCCCTTCAATACGCTGCAAGACAAGGACCTCCCGGATATCGATGGTTTGTTTATCGGGGGGGGCTTCCCGGAAAGCCGGATGCAGGGGCTGGAAGCGAACAGCGAACTCAGGACCCGCATCAGGCAGGCCATTAATCAGGGAATGCCGGCCTACGCAGAGTGTGGCGGCCTGATGTATCTTGCCCGCAGCCTCACATGGAAAGACCGGCAATGCGAAATGGTCGGCGTGATCCCCGGCGACATCATCATGCATGAACGCCCGCAGGGCCGCGGCTATGTACGCCTGCAGGAAACCGGCGATGCGCCATGGCCCGGGGCCCCGCAACAGGCCGAGTTCTCCGCCCATGAGTTTCATTATTCAAGCCTGGAAAACATCTCCGGCCCGCTGAGGTTTGCCTATACGGTAAAGCGCGGGACGGGTATTGATGGCAAAAATGACGGCATTGTCATCAACAAGCTGCTTGCCTGCTACAGTCACATGCGCGATACCGAGCAGCATCGCTGGGCGCGGCGATTCGTTGAATTTGTCAGGAACGGCACGGCTTGAGACAAATGCGGCACGCCGCCCTATAATAGGCCCATTGAATATACACAAGAGCAATCAGGAAGTTACCCGATCATGATTACCATCACACCCGCCGCCGCCAAACAGATCAGCGCCTCTGCAAGCCAGGGAAATATGGGAGGCCTGTCCATGAGGATTGCTGCCAGGCCCAACCCGGATGGCAGCATCCATTACGGCATGGGTTTTGATGACCAGCAACTCGAGGGGGATCTGCACATCAGTTCCGGGGGAATCGATGTTGTTATCTCGGAAGCCAGCAAAATACTGCTGGAGGGAACAACAATCGACTATGTCGAGCTTGAACCCGGTGAATTCCAGTTCATTTTCATGAATCCCAATGATGCCAACTACACCCCCCCGGCCTGAGACACCACCACGGCGGCTGGTTCTGCAACCCTAAACACGACTCAATGCCACAAACCGCCACAAACACATCCCCGGTAGCTCACGGGCATGGCCGCACCCTGAGGAGCCGATTACTGATACGCCTGGCGGGACTGCTGGTCATTCTCGCAGTCTCCACCTTGCTCCCCGTTTTCAACAGGATGGAATCGATTACAACGCTGAATAGCACCATCATGGCTGTCATCCTGTTTATCAGTGGTGCCGGCCTGTTGATTTCCACCCTCGCACTGGTTCAAAACCACTTGCTGGAACCCCTCAGCCACATCAGGAGCTGGGCCAGGAAAAAACGCGAAGGCCGCTACGCCGATCCCATACCCTCCTCGAGCTACAGTGCTTTTGCCGATCTTGCGAGCGACCTCAACTCAATCGGTGCATCGATACCGGGCACCGGCAGCAGGAGTGGCAGGGCCAAATACGATGAACAGGAGCTGGAAGAAAAATCCCTGCAAATCCTCTATGAAGTCGTCTCCAGCATCAACACCTCTCATGGCCTTGATGACCTGCTGACACGGTTCCTGTACACCTTGAAACGAATCACCTACGCACAGGCAGCCGCTATCTGGGCTCTGCAGAAAGAAGGCACCATGGAGCTGTCTTCCAGCAGCGGTATTGATGCATCACTGGTGCAGCCGGAACGGCCGGAGGTCTGCCGTTGCCTGTACGAACGCGCCGCCACCGAGGGAAAGATATGGGTAGAACCTGACCTGGATAAGTGTGAAAAAATTGCGGGCCGGAAGTTCTTCGAAAAGGACAACATAGGCCTGGTATCCATACCGATGCGTTTTCGTGGCAAGGTAACCGGGGTCATCAACCTGTTCCTTGATATCAAGCTGATAGAACGGATTGATAGCATCAAGCCGTTGCTCACCAGCATCGCCCATCATCTCAGTGTTGCCATTGAGAAATCACGGAGTGAGGAGGAAGGTCGTCAGCACCTGATCAACGAAGAGCGCACACGCATTGCACATGAACTGCACGACTCGCTTGCCCAGACACTGGCCAGCCTGCGTCTCCAGATTCGCGTACTGGATGAGACCCTGCACCAGGCTGATGAATCGGCCACCTGGCAGCAACTGGAGCAGATTGAAAACAGCATGGACCTGGCCAACTCTGATTTACGGGGGCTGATTGCAAACTTTCGTGCACCCGCCTACAAGCGCGGCCTGCTCGAGAGTATTGAGCAAATTGTCAGCCAGTTCCGCAGTGAATCGCACATGCGAACCTATTTCCAGAAGGAATGGGCCTGTACTTCGCTCTCAAGAGATGCCGAGACGCAGATCCTGCGTATAATCCAGGAGGCCTTATGGAACGTACGCAAACACAGTCAGGCAAAGACTGTGCGCATCATGTTGAAGGATAACCTGGAAGGTAAATGCCATGTCCTGATCGAGGATGACGGTATCGGCATCAACAGGCAGGCCTATGGTTCTCCCGGTGAACACATTGGCCTCACGATCATGCGTGAGCGTGCGGCCCGCCTTGGGGGTATACTGCGCGTGGAAAGCGAGCCTGGAGAAGGCACCCGCGTTGTACTTGAACTCAACAGGCCAGAAACAGAGGGCAAGCCCGCATGAGTCTGAATATTCTACTCGTTGACGACCACACCCTCTTCCGTGAAGGGCTGCAGGGCTTGCTGAGCCGCCGGAATATCAACATTCTCGCCGCGGTAGGCAGCGGACAGGAAGGACTGCGCCTTGCTGCAGAACTCAAGCCGGACGTGGTGCTACTGGACATGCGCATGCCGGAGATGGACGGCATGGATGTGCTGCGCCAGTTGCGCAAGAACGGTTTCACCAACCCGATCGCCATGCTGACCACCAGCAGCGACGAACGCGACCTGGTGGAATCACTACGCAACGGCGCCCAGGGATACCTGCTCAAGGACATGGAACCGGACCAACTGGTACTCGCCTTGCGTGACATCGTCGCCGGCAAGACAGTGGTTGCCCCTGACCTCGCGCCGGTGCTTGCACGGGTGGTACAGGGCGACAGCATCACCCCTGCTGAAGAAAGCCCGTTTGCCAAGCTGACACCGCGCGAAAACGAGATACTTTCCCTGCTGGCCGAGGGCCAGAGCAACAAGGTAATTGCGCGCAACCTGGGTATCTCGGATGGAACGGTCAAGCTGCATGTAAAGTCCATTCTCCGCAAACTGGGAATTCATTCCCGTGTCGAGGCTGCCGTAATCGCCGTTGAGCATGGTCTGCGCACCAATCGCAGCGACCAGAGCAGTTGACAAGGGAACAATGGTCTATGAAACGGTTTGCAGAACTGGTTGCACAGTGTTTGCCCGAAATCAATGAAGTATTCCCCTGGGATGTAGAAGAGAAGCTTGCGGGGGATAACCCGCCGCTGATTCTCGATATTTGTGAACCCGGTGAATTCAATGCAATGCATATCAAGGGATCGCTGCATGTTCCACGGGGCATTCTCGAATCTGCCTGTGAATATGGCTACGAGGAAACAGTTGGTACATTGGCAGAGGCACGCGAGCGTGAAGTTGTCATTGTATGCCGCTCCGGAAACCGCAGCGCACTGGCTGCCTTTACCTTGCAGCTGATGGGTTACACGAAGGTCAGTTCCCTGAAAACAGGCCTGCGCGGCTGGAACGACTATGAATTACCACTCGTAGATGGAGCCAACCAGCCAGTTCCGGTTGACTGGGCAGACGAATATTTCACCGTCCGGCTGCGACCGAACCAGGAAAAGCCCGAAGACTGATTACACAGGAAGACATAACCCTGAATACAGTTTGCATCTGTTCTTGAAAATCAATATTTCTCTCGCAAAGACGCAAAGGTCGCAGAGTCTTATTCAATAAGACGATTGTATGTACGATAGATATTATTCTTCATCAGGGACCCGAACTCTCGCCTTTTCCTTTGCGTGCTTGGCGTCTTTGCGAGTTATTTTTTCAGATGAACGTTCGCTACGGATAGTGCTTCCGGTCCGCACGTCTGCGTCCTGCCTGCTGGATAATGACACCTTCGATGGCTGACAGGTCAGGCAACATGATCTCTTCATGGCCTTCTTCCAGGGCCTTGAGCCGGTAGCATCCTTCACCGAACACCAGTTGCCGAAAGATATACTCCTCACCGTGTCGTGCCAACACGTAGGAACCATCGCTCATCACGCCTTCCGGGTCGACAATAATGATGCAGCCATCCTTGAACTCCGGTGACATACTGTTGCCGACAACACGCAAGGCAAACGGCTCACGCCCACAACCCTGTTCCTGCATTGAAATCACCAGTTGATAATTAATTCTATATATAACATATATTTACAGTATATATCTCAATACTATTATATGGAATTACAGGCCACCTGCAGAGGCTGACTAAACATTATAGAAGTCCCGGTACCAGTCCACAAACCTGGCCAGTCCCTCTTCAATCGAGGTCTCGGGCCGGTAGCCCACATCCCGCACCAGTTCATCGATATCGGCATACGTCGCCTGCACATCCCCCGGCTGCAGGGGCAGCATATTCTTTTTTGCCTTCTTGCCGAGACACCCCTCCAATACCTCGAGATAGCGCATGAGTTCAACCGTCGTGTTGTTGCCGATATTGTACAGGCGGTACGGTGCGGTACTCGTTGCCGAATCCGGATTATCACCGGACCATGCCGGGTTCGATTCCGGTATTTTATCCAGGGTGCGTATCACGCCCTCAATAATGTCATCAATATAAGTGAAATCCCGTTGATGGTTCCCATTATTAAAAATATCAATGGGCTCGCCTGCCAGTATCTTCTTTGTGAAGCTGAAATATGCCATGTCGGGCCGTCCCCATGGGCCGTACACGGTGAAGAAACGCAGACCCGTGGTCGGTAAACGGTACAGGTGGCTATAGGTATGTGCCATCAATTCGTTGGCCTTCTTGGTGGCGGCATACAGACTGACAGGATGGTCGACATTATCATGCACGGAGAACGGCATATTTGTATTTGAACCGTACACGGAACTGCTGGATGCGTAGACGAGATGCTCAACACCGTTATGCCGGCAGCCTTCCAGAATATTGGCAAACCCGAGCAGGTTGGTATCCACGTAGGCCAGTGGATTTTCCAGTGAGTAACGGACGCCGGCCTGTGCGGCCAGGTTGACGACACGTTGTGGCTGATGCCTTTTGAAGAGCGCCGCCATGGCCTCACGATCCGCAATGCAGATACGTACATCAGTAAAACCATCGCAGGCATTGGTACGCGCCAGCCGCGCTTCCTTCAGCCCGACATCATAGTAGGGATCGAGATTATCAATACCGATGACCTCGTCACCGCGCTCCAGGAGCCGTAAAGACAAGGCAGACCCGATAAACCCGGCGGCCCCGGTAACCAGTATTTTCATAATTTGATTTGATACTCGATAAATAATTTCTTGTCAAAGGAACGCTACGCTGCAAGCGGTAAATACTTGCAGAGCCAGCAGTAAATCGCCGGGGTAGATGCAAAAGATGATCGCAAGCCCGACAGTATCCACCCTGCCTGCTATTTACGTAGGAGCGCCTTGCAGGCGCGAACAAATCTAACTCATGTCATATCTCGCCTGCAAGGCGCTCCTGCAATGGCTATATATTTAATGATGGTGCATGTGTGCCCCGCCCTGAAATGCAGATAGCAACATATAGATTCCCATGCCAATAATAATCAGGCCGGCAATTTGTCGCGCGCGCGGTGAGCGCACAAATCTGTTCAATTGTTCGGCGGCACCGCCCATCAGCAAGAGCATTGGCAATGTCCCAAAACCAAACGCGAACATCAATAATGCACCGTGAGCTGCATTGGCCGTGGTGAGCGACCAGGCTAGCGTCGAATACACAAGCCCGCATGGTAGCCAGCCCCACAGCGTACCCAGTGCAAACGCCTGCAACAGGCTGTTGACAGGTAAAAGGCGCCTTCCCAACGGCTCAATACGCGTCCATAGATGTGTGCCCAACCTCTCCAGTACAGCGAGTATCCGCCACCAGCCTGTCAAATAAAAACCAAGCGCTACCATAAACAGGCCGGCAATAACGCCACCCAGTGGAAAATCAGTACCCCACCCCAGCTTTACCAACTGCCCGCCAAGCAAACCGGACAGTGCCCCTGCTACCGTATAACTCAGGATACGTCCGCTGTTATATGCAAGCAGAAAGGCGGGCAAACGGCGGGGGGATTTTCGTACAGGATCATCAAGACCCAGCGTGAGGGCACCGACAATACCACCGCACATGCCAATACAATGGGTCGAGCCCAGCAATCCGATCAGGAAGGCTGCACCGATCGTCAGTTCTGCACCCATATTCATTGAGAAAATGCCGGAGGCCGGCTATTAATTAACTGGCCGGATGGCCGGAAGCCTGTGTATTTTGTGGCATAAGCCTGAGTGATTCTTCCTGAGGCAGCTGCATTCTGCCCGACAATCGCCAGTCATCCGTTTCCAGTTGCACATGCCAGTTGGCAGTTTCAATCGGTCTCGCTGTGCCGGTATAAACACCCTTCCCGTCAGGTTCCAGCTGGATCCGCTGGTCTTTTCCGGCACGCGTAGGATGTAATAACAATAGACTGACACGTTCCGGATGCACGTGGTCACGGGATTCCAGTCGCACCGTTACCTGCCCGGTCTGTGAATTCATCCCGAGTATCGCCTGTAATTCTTGCTGTGCTGCAACCTGATCTCGTGCCAATTCCAGGTTAATGGTCTTGCCTCGCTCATAATAATCATCTTCCACCAGCCCGTCACTGCTGACTGCTGACGATCGCAAGATAAAGGGTAATCATGCCGCCTATCACCGCCGATGCCGGCAGGGCAACCATTAACCATACCCAGGGTTCGCGGTACCAGGGCCTTGCTCCAGTCATATCTTCACCTCGTTTACCCTCTCTCGGTAACTGCTCCACGCGTTACTCTACCACCTGTGCATCCCTGTAGGCGTCCCTCCGGGAGAGGATTGGGGGATGGGACAAGCAAAATAACCGCATTATTTATACCCCCTCTTCCCGGCCTTCCCCCAAAGGGGGAAAAGTTCTCTTTTGCATTGATGAATGATCCGTCGCAGCTAGCGCGGCCCCAGGAACCGGGCCTCTTCCTCGGCAGCCAGCTCCGGACTGTCAGAGGCAACCAGCTGAAAGTGCACCTTGCTGCTGCGTGTTTCAAGGGCGCCTTCATTTACCCGCAGCCTTACCGGCAATTCCAGCACTCCACCGGCAGGCACGGCAATCTTCTTCAAATCCATGTGTATCTCCAGGCCGGGAATACCGGATGCCTTGAGTTGAAAACTGTGATCGGCAGCATCCATGTTGAGAATCTTCAGTGTATAGACATTCTCGATCTGCCCCTCATTGGTCTCGCGATACAACTGGTTGCGGTCGCGGATCACGTCCAGACCAAGCGCCACGCGCGTGCTGAAGGAATACGCAAACAGTCCCATGATCCCGGACAGGATCAGCGCGTAAACGATAATGCGCGGCCGAATAATGTGCGTCGGCCTGCCCTGCACGGTATTCTCCGTAGTGTACGTAATGAGCCCCTTCTCGTAACCCATCTTGTCCATCACATCATCGCAGGCATCAATGCACGCCGAGCAGGCAATGCATTCATATTGCAGGCCGTTACGGATATCAATGCCGGTCGGACACACCTGCACACACAGCGTACAATCGATGCAATCCCCAAGACCCAGCGCGTGCGGATCGGCGCTGCGCTTGCGTGAGCCGCGCGGCTCGCCACGTTCCGGGAGATAGGAAATAATCAGCGTATCATTGTCGAACATGGCGCTCTGGAAACGTGCATAGGGACACATGTACTTGCACACCTGCTCGCGCATCCAGCCGGCATTACCATAGGTCGCAAAACCGTAGAAGACCACCCAGAAGGTCTCCCATGGACCGAGGTCAAAGGCAAGCAGGCGCTGGCCGAGTTCGATGATCGGCGTGAAATAGCCCACAAAGGTAAACCCGGTCCAGCCGGCGAATGCTATCCAGAGAAAATGCTTGGTGGCCTTGATGCGGAACTTGCGCGCATTCATGGGCTGCGCATCCAGCTTCTGCTGTTTCATGCGGTCGCCTTCCACCTTGCGTTCGATCCAGAGAAACGCCTCGGTCCACACCGTCTGCGGACAGGCATACCCGCACCAGATACGCCCGGCGATGGCTGTCACAAAAAACAGCAGGAGCCCGGCGATAATCAGCAGTGCGGCAAGATAGATAAAGTCCTGCGGCCAGAGAGTGATGAAAAATATATGGAACTTGCGTGCCGGAAGATCGAGCAACAGGGCCTGGTGGCCATCCCAGCGCAGCCACGGCGTGATGTAGTAGATACCGAGCAGACCCAGTACACCCAGCACGCGCAAACGCGCATACAGGCCGTGCACCTCGCGCGGGTAGATCTTCTCTGCCTTGGCGTAGAGGGACTGTGCAACCTGCTCGTCAGCAGCGCCCGCGACGGCAGGTTTTTTAAGATCAGTAGCCATCCAGGGTTATTAGCAGTCCCGCTTATCCGCGTCACTGCGCATACAGTTGGTGATGGCGAAATACAGGGTACCGATGCCCGCGATGGTCGAGATCAACCAGAAACACAGGAAACCGATCGAGTAAATACCGAGCCGACTGACCTCGGTTTCCTGACCGAACGGGTACAGGTCGTCCGGATCAAACGCGGAAAAGAACAGGCCAGTGGCAACAATGGCCACCATGAACGATGGCCACAACACCGCGATGCATTTTTGCATCTTGGGTATCTGCTTTTCAGTCATGTCAGCACGTTAGCCTGCAGGCCATCGTCCTAATCGCCTCCGCCGACCTGTCCGGTCCGCAAACTGTAGACATAGGCCGCCAGCAGGTGTGCCTTTTCCTCACCGAGGAACTCGCGCTGTGCCGGCATCTTGCCGTTACGTCCCTTTGCAATGGTCTCCATCACGCGGGCGGGCGTGCCGCCATACAGCCAGATATTGTCGGTCAGGTTCGGTGCACCGAGGGCCTGGTTGCCGGTACCATCGGCACCGTGACAGGCCACGCACAGCGTGGCGAATTTTTCCTTGCCTCGCATGGCGGCAGCCTGGTCGACATTGCGGCCACTCAGGCTGAACACGTACTCGGTCATGTCGCTAACACCGGCCTCACCACCCAGCGCGGCCTCCCAGGCCGGCATCACGCCGTTACGGCCGTTGAGTATGGTCTGCTCAATGGTTTCCGGTGCGCCGCCATATAACCAGTCATTGTCACGCAGGTTCGGAAAACCGCGCGCACCTCGCGCATCCGAGCCATGACATGATGCACAGTAGCTCACAAACATGCGTTCACCCATGCGCTGGGCGTCCGGATCTGCCGCAACCGCAATAATATCCATCCCGGCAAAGCGCTTGAACAGCGGACCATACTTTGCATCGGCAAGATCGATCTCGCGCTGGTATTGCCCGATTGAGGTCCAGCCCAGCAGCCCCTTGAAGGTACCCAGTCCAGGGTACAGCGCCAGGTAACCGATACCGAAGAACAGCGTAATGTAGAACATGTTCAGCCACCAGCGCGGCAGCGGATTGTTCAGTTCAACCAGATCCTCATCCCACTTGTGGTCCATCTCCTTGCCTTCCAGATCGGGATGGATGCCACCGGACAGCCAGCGAACCAGCAGGAAACAGCCGATGATCCCGAGGACGGTTGGGATGATGATGTAATAGTTCCAGAAGCTGCTGGTGAAATCAGCCATGGGAATTCTCCTTGGAAATTGTATCTATAGACAAAGCGTCATCCTCGTCGAACGGAATATTCGCCGCCTCGTCAAAACGTTGCTTGCGCTTGCCGCTCCAGGCCCACAGCACGATCCCGATAAACAGCACCATGACCACGACGGTCCAGACCGACATAATGAGTGGGGTATCCATGCCGCCTATCTCCCCGTCTTGATGGTGGTACCAAGCTCTTGCAGATAGGCAATGACGGCATCCATTTCAGTCTTGCCTTCCAGTGCTGCAGGTGCATTTTCGATATCAGCATCGGAATACGGTGCACCCAGCATACGCAGGACTTCCAGCTTCTTCCGGATGGCACTGGCATCGGCCGGTGTAGTCTCCAGCCACGGATAACCCGGCATGATCGACTCGGGCACTACGTCACGCGGATTTGCGAGGTGTACCCGGTGCCACTCGTCACTGTAGCGCCCGCCAACACGTGCCAGGTCAGGACCGGTTCGCTTGGAACCCCACTGGAACGGCCGGTCATATACGAACTCGCCGGCCACCGAGTAGTGTCCGTAGCGCTCGGTCTCGGCACGGAATGGACGAATCATCTGCGAGTGGCACAGGTAGCAGCCTTCGCGCACGTACACGTCGCGCCCGGCAAGGCGCAAGGCCGAATACGGTTCCAGCCCGGCGACGGCCTCCGTCGTGGAGTGCTGGAAAAACAACGGCACAATCTGCACCAGGCCACCGATGGATACAACAATGACGATCAGGATCATCATCAAGCCGATATTTTTTTCTATCTTGTCATGTCCAAATGCCATGATCTTCTCCTCAATGGGCCGCGGCAGGTTCGGGGATGGTAGCAACGGCCGGTTTCGCACCGGCAATGGTTCGCCAGATATTCCAGGCCATCACCAGGGTACCGAACAGGAAGAACACACCGCCCAGGAAACGCACGATGTAATACGGATGCATGGCCTGCACCGATTCCACGAAGCTGTAGGTCAGCGTGCCGTCGGCATTGGTGGCGCGCCACATCAGGCCCTGCATGATGCCAGCCACCCACATCGAGGCGATGTACAGCACGATGCCGATCGTCGCGGTCCAGAAATGCACTTCCACCAGCTTCAGGCTGTACAGCTCACGATTGAACA
>Ga0210123_1000182_pt1 | contig 41379 bp, 36 predicted proteins | sample Muzzi_PWB_D2_FD_185535 | JGI IMG/M metagenome (GOLD analysis project Ga0210123, IMG submission 185535) | Wetland microbial communities from San Francisco Bay, California, USA, that impact long-term carbon sequestration - Muzzi_PWB_D2 (SPAdes) | ecosystem: Environmental > Aquatic > Marine >... | reverse complement strand
AACGCACGATTGTATTAGCTCTTCCGTTTTTCGGCTGAGAAAGCGCGGCTAACGCCAATATGTAATGATGTCAATAACTTTTTTAGTCCTCCGTGCTATTTTTTTGTTAATTCAATGCGTGCCTGTCGCCCTGTCGGAGATCCGGCACTGACGGGCTCAAACTCTAAACTCCAGTATTATGTAATGATTTATATTTTATTTCCCAGGTATTAGGAAGCCAACTTTTTAAAATGGCTCTGGAAAATAGAGCCATCGTCACTGCTGCTTCTTTTGTGTTGGCGGTGTACGGCGTAGGCTGTCATTTCTGAAGTAAGCAAAATAACCGAGCGCGAAACCAACTAGCAAGAATCCGATCGCCATGGCCCACGGCTTTTGTGCGGGGTTGTTAGCCGTTTGCAATATCAGTTCAGGAAGAGCGATTAGAAAAGCCCCCTTGAGCAAAAACAACGATCCAAGAAGTGAAACAGCGATTTGTAAAGGTTTCTTCCACAGGAAGTGATGCACCAAGACAGTGATGCCAATAAAAAAGTGAACCATACCTGAAAGATTGATCAACACCGGATCGCTCCCGACATGCGCAATCATACGGGCAAAGTAGCCGCCCGACAGTGCAAACCCAATCCCCGTTACGACCAAGTATGCTGAAAGTATTCGTGCAATTTTTGTTGTAGCGTCCATGGGTTTCTCTCCGCCTTCTTCTTCGTTACGCATTCGCGCCGAACGTCGCTAATCAGTTGCGCGGTTTTTTTGCGTCGGTTGAATTAGCTTTGTTGGGAGTCGGTTTTTGACGACCCTGTAATAATTGTATTATACTTGTAAGCTTACGTTCTTGCGCTTCTTCCAATGCTGTTTCCCCATTCATGTCTCTGATTGAGACATCAGCTCCCAAGTTCAAAAGAGTCTTCACTACGTCTAAATGACTATTTGCAACTGCCACCTGTAATGGCGTGTTATTGTGGCGCCAAGCAAGGTGATTGATGTTAGCTCCATGTTTGGCCAGAAGATCAACTGTATCCGCGTGTCCATAAAACGTAGCCATGTGTAAAGGGGTACGTCTAGCATCGCGTTCAGCATCAATTTTAGCACCGTTCGCAAGCAGGAAGAGAATAACTTCATTCTGCCCAGAGGCAGCAGCTTCATGCAGCGGAGTGGTACTAGATAATGGTGACGGTTGATTTACAAGGCTCTGATCTGTTTGTACAAATGTTTTTATGGCCGGTAGATTTCCAGTGCGAATGGCTTGAATGAACTGACCGTTTCTACGATGTAAATCTGCAAGATAGAGAATCCCTGTTACTATGAGGATAATAACGAATCCTGAGATTGAGATTTTATCTACGGTTCTCATCTTGCTCCCAATCGCGGTGCATCACCGGCAGTAAAAAGCAGAGCGACAAGGAACGAGGAGCGCCGCTTTTTGCCGTCCGAATGCATGAGAATGTTGGGCGACCTCTACCAATAGCGTGACAAGCATGCCGAGATTGCTACAAATACGAGGATTATTGAAACCACTTTTTCCTTCTTGCTTTTTGAGATAAAAACTATTCCCATTTGTGTCGCGACGATAGCAGTTACAAGCAGGAGTATGAATATCGTTCTGCTGCCAGAGGCGTCATCAACGGGTAATGTAGTAATTGATGGATCCATGTCTTTCATCCATGAGTACTTGTTGCTCGGTGTTGCAATAAAGATAAACAATCCAAACGCAAACAGTACGTGTGAAAAAAATCTTATAATCGTCTTCATTTGTCATCCCGATTTATTTGAGAAGAGTGATAAATCTGGGCCAGAATTTCACAATGAAATTCCCATAGCTTGTGTTCTTTTTAATGTGATCGAGTGACAAACCAATTCCTCGATTATATCTCGCACCGACTATTTTTGCTTGCTCCATTGTCAGCAGTGGAGGGTTCTTTTGCAATCCATCATGATCAATGAGCTGTCGAAGATGACGGGCAACAATTTCAATATTGAAAACGTCCTTTTGTAAGCAACTTGCCAAACTCCTTAATTGTGTAGTTGACATCTCTGAAGGATTTAACCTCATAGTTTGAGCTGCGGTGCGGAGTTGTAAACTAACTGACCCAAACGACGTCTTTACTGGGTTGTTCATGATTGTTAAGTTTCTATCCACCCAATCAGGGCCGCTCCAGTCAAATGAGCGAACTTCAAAAGCCACACGGTCAATAAAATTTGGGTCACCACCTACTTCGATCCAGCAAACACCCGCAAGCAACTCAGGTGGCATCTTGTATCGTGCCGCAGCTGTTTTGATGAATATTTTATTGTGTTGTACCCAAGCATCTTTAAATCTCTGTATGTACGCAATGCCACCGCCGGCACGTTGTGGCACCAATTTCCATACAAACAAATTCACGAGCCCCCAGGTTGGAGAATTGTTTGACTCTTTACACGAAAAAATCTGGCATGCTACCTCTCCTATGTTTTCTGCCCAACCCTTCAGCTGACCCGCGCTGTTTGCGGGGTCAGAAGTGGTCCCGCCTTTCATCATAACCTAAAATATCATAACCAACAGTAGGTTTTTCCAGGGTATATTGATATTCTTAAGCAAGGTCAGATATCGTTCGAAACAAGCAATTTTGTTCTGTTTGTTTCCCTGGATTATGATTTTTGATCGAATTTAAGTGTCGCATCCTCTCTCTTAATTTACTCAAAAACGGTTCCCCTCTCTCCTGCATCGTTAATGGCCATCAGGAGCCTGCCTTTGATGTTGTGAAGGATGGCAGTAAGTCTTTGAAGTCCTGTTTTCAAATTCGTATTTATAGCGAAAATTGCACCGATATAGTGGTTCGACTCTCGTGGTCCAACCCCAATTGACCCCAATTGCGCAATTGTGCTTTAGTACCTCAAAAATTCGATTCTTGCTTTTTACAGGCTGTTTTCCTTTATAAAACAAAGAAACAACCTGTAAAAGGTATCCCTAGTGAATGGGGTGTGAGTTCAGCCTTTCTTCATTTCTCACCGGACGCCACAAAGATGCTGATTTTCGCCTGGTCACCGCCGCAGGCGGACTGCGCACAGCAATTCTCGCTGGCGCAGGCAACCTGTACATTTTTCATCCCAGCCCCGAGCAGCCATTCTTCCACACTCGATCGTCTGAAGCCCATCCAGCGGTCATGATGCTCTGTCCGCAGGAACATAAAATTGTGCTCATCGAGATCAGTGATCACCAGTTTTCCACCGGTCCTGAGGATCCGAACCATCTCGGTGATGGTTGTCTGTGGCGATTCGACGTGATGGAGATACATATTGGCAAAGACATACTCAACACTCGACTCGGCTATTGGCAGATGTTCCGATTCGCCTATCCGGCAATCAAGACCTTCGTAACCGGCAAACTTCTTTTTCAGTACATCGAGCATCTCATCAGACTGATCGACGGCAATCACCTGCAGACCCTGCCGTAAGAGTCCTTCGGTCATGAATCCCGTACCGGCGCCGATATCGGCGGCTGTCTTTCCTCTTACCATATTGGCCAGTGACAGGGATTTTTCCCGGAGCGATTCGGAAAAGAAATTCGCCCGCATGGTGTCCCACTGTCCTGCCACTTCACTGAAGTATTCCTTGCTGTTCATTGCATTCCTCTCTCATTCTGAAATTGTTCTTTCTGTAGGTTGACTGTTATCCTGAGGATGGTGTTTTTCACTGTCCGGCAGCATCTCTTGAAGAAATGCCGATGCAAAGCCGACAGCCCTTGAACTCAGTTCCTGGCAGAGATGCGGGGGGAGCTCGCTGGAAAATCCTTCGGGCCGTAATTCACAGCACTGCAGGCTGGAAAAGTGCTCTTCAAAACGTCCGGCATACCGGCAGCAGAGGCTGCTGATTGCATGGTCCGGGAGTTGTCGAACCCGCCCGAGGATGCCTAGGAAAAGCAAGGTCCCCTCGACCAGACCGCATTGAGCTCCATAGTTGCCGGCACCGTGCATCCCCACGGTGGCATCCAGCACTTGATTTGAAAGTTCAATGGAGTACTGTTCGGCGAGAATTTTCATGGTGACGGTGGCACAATTAAGATCCTGTTGCCAATAGTAGTCCTTGACCCGCCGCCGGATCTTCTTTTCGTTCATAATGTGTTTTTTCCTTTCAAGAGATGTGCTGGTTTAACGAAAGTTTGAGATAAAAAGTGCCACAATCACGGCCAGGCATATCCATAACCAGGTTTTGAGCATATCAATCTTTTGCGATGTCTTTTCCGAAATGCCGACGATCGATCTGTTCTGCGGCTGTCCCCCTCGGCTGGTGTCTTCAGGTTGTGCGAGGTAAACCAGCATGGTGCGGATTGTTGTGGCGATGTTCATAGTACCCTCTCGTTCTTTGTTTGTGTGCCTTGCCGATGGGTGCAGAGTATCCCGTTGCTGCTGCGAGGTCCAATCGTCTTATTGGATAAGGGTGTTCAGAGAAAATGATCGCCATGGCTGTTGCTTCTGATGTAGAATGGCAGGGCATATTTCAAGTCAATACACCGGAACTGCAGATATGGAACTCTACCAACTGAAAACGTTTGCGATGGTGGCCGATGAGGGAAACCTCACCCGGGCGTCAAAGCGACTGCACACCAGCCAGCCGGCGATAAGTGCTCAAATCAAGGCCCTGGAAGATGAACTTGGAGTAAGTCTTTTTATCCGCACCCCCAAAGGCATGACGCTCACCGCCGATGGTGTGCGGCTACGCGAGCACGCCGGAAACGTGCTGAGCTCCGTTGCCGAGCTGGAGCGGGAGGCCGGTCAGATGCGCGGGGTGCTGCGCGGTACGCTGCGGATCGGTATCAACGCCGAGCCGCAAATGCTCCAGGTCGCCGAGCTGTTTGCGGAGATGCGGGCTCAGCATCCCGATCTGCATCTCCATCTCCTGCAGGCCATGACCGGTGAGGTATTGAGCAAACTGGAGGGAGACGAGCTGGATGCCGGCTTCATGTATGGAACAGTGCAGTCCGAGAGGATCTACTTCACCGAATTGCGGCAGCTGGAAGTGGTCGTTGCCGGTGCACACCATCTCCAGGATGAATTAGCAGCGGCTTCGGCGCAGGAACTAGGGAAATATCCCTGGATCGTTACTCCACAGGACTGTCCGTTTTACACGATAAGCTCGCAGTTTTTCCACCGCCATGGTCTGGATCCTCAGCATGCCGCTTTGATTGATGATGAATCGATTATCAAGGTGATGGTAAAAAACGGCACCGGGCTCTCCCTGTTACTCAGGCAGGACGCCATGGCAGGAACTCCTGAGGAACGGCTTGCGGTCTGGGATAAGGAGAAACTCCACCTGCAGCTCTCCATCGGCTGTCTGCAGCGGCGAAGGGAAGAACCCATGCTGCAGACCCTCTTTGCCATCCTCTCACGGATATGGCAGCCAGGCCAAGGCACCGGAGAATAATATTCCGGATATCGATGAGGTATTGCTTAATGCCCCTCAGCTTGAGGAAATCGCACGTGCGTACGTAAAAGGGGGCAGGGTACAATTATCTTTTCTTTTTCCGCCAACCAACAGGCCGCCCCCTTTTCAGCGCTGTTACCCTCCGTCCGGTCAGCGACTCAATTTCTGGCTTGAACCGGTTATTTCCTATGGCTAACCCTTTGATCGTATTTCTTCCAATAATTTTCCCTTAACAGCATGGGGAAAAAGTGAACGATAGTTGTGCCTTCGCTCTCCGGCGTTCGCACTCATTGCCTGATACTAAGGATGCGGCATGCACACCTCGAAGGACGCGTCAAAGGCGATGCATTGATAGCTTGACCAGATATATTCGCCTGGATCTTTTACCATCTCTGCTCTCATTGAATTAAGTTCAATGTATCTATAGACTTCCGGGAAAGTGTCCGATCATGAGGCTATCAGATGGATTGAAAGCTTGCCCGGCTAAGTCCATTAGGCATGCAACTCAGTATATTTAGGAAAATTCTCCTTTCTGGGTTCCGCTCCATCTGTTATGATCGAGTGGAAATGTGTTGACTTGAGCAAAATATATCCTGAGGAGAAAAAATGTCGCAGGTAAAACTTAGAGGTAGCTGTTTATGTGGTGTTGTAAAATACGAAGTGACCGGAGATCTTCAGCGTTTTTATCACTGCCACTGTTCACGATGCAGGAAGTCTTCAGGAACAGGACATGCTTCCAATCTGATAATGACAAACGCAACGCTTGTCTTTTCGCATGGAGAATCGCTACTTAAACAATTTAAAGTACCGGATGCTTTACGGTTTTCACGACAATTCTGTACTGAATGCGGTAGTCCGGTTGCACGATTTGTTCCCGAATTGAAAGCAGTGGTGATCCCCGCAGGCTCATCGGATGACACCATCCCTATCAAACCTCAAGCACGCATATACTGGGACTCCCGAACGGAATGGACGTGTGACGGAGATACATTACCGAGGTTTTCTGAAGGCCCTCCGTCATCCTGAACTGCTTCCAACGCGGTCTACCAAAGGATAGAGTGAAATAAATCAAACGGTAACATATTAAAAATGGGACGGATTTAATACAAATAACAAAATAATGCGCCAGATATTTCACAGAGGTGACAGAGAAGGGGAGATCTTATGGCAAAGGCAGATATCAGAATAATTTCTTGTTTTCTTGTTCTATTTCTTTCAACGCTTTCAGCTTGTTCATCACCCTATATTGGTAGAGAGGTGACATACAATCAGGCATTTTGCAAGAAGGCATTCGGAGAATGCTCTGGGGTGGTTGGGGATTTTTTTATTTCATATTCAATCTATAAAGACGGTGACGGATATGAGGTTAAGGGTGAAGCAACGCCTACTGAAGGAATGTCAAATTCGTGGGAAAGCTACTCTCACGCAGTATTCACGCTTTACCTGATAGATAATTTTATGATTATTGATGCTGTCCCTATGTTGGCAGGAAGGGGTGAGATAGATTCAAAAATAATTTTCCGGAAAAAATTTAATAGTAAAGGTTTTAGCTATTCAACAATAGGGTATTCGATGAACATCAGGGGGTAGATATCCATTACTATCGAGTCAGGCGATCAAATCTTCATCCTTGCCTTATATCTTCAAGATTAGATATTTGACCCATTCTCCTTACAATTTCAAAGGGACAGTAGAGATATCTCTTAAGTATTAAGAAAGACTGATTGGAAATATGTGGACTTTTGCAAATTTAGAATCTTAGGACATCTTTCAATTGTAAGGAGTTAAGCAAAAGCCCAACTCTGCTCACGTGTTAAAAACACTCAACCTTCAGTTTGGAGGGACTTCAATGAAAATGTCAAAAGCTCACCAGATTGTACAAGGCTTTAACTTCGTGTTATTGCTCTCTGTAGTATCATTGCAATCGGCCTGTGCTAACGGTGGAAACTACATGGGACCGGAAGAGAAGAGACTCGGTACAGACTCCGATCTGGATCGAAGTTTTCACGTGGTGGTTGATGAGCCGCAGGGATTTGGTCTTCGTATGGAAGGTTTTATCATCGGTATCGAAAAGTCTGAACGAGAACTATTAGGCATTAAACCCCTGGCTGACGATCAACATCTCAACAGTAAACCAGTCGGGTTTGCCCCGGAGAACACCCGACAGTTCGCCGAGCGCATGGATGACCCCAAACGAACCTTTATTTCCCATATCGTGCAAGCCAAGCTGGATCATGATTTGCCAATTGCCTACATCAAGAACCAGTTTCTGTATGATGCTTACCTAACGGGTAATGCCGACTACCGGCGGCCTAGTTTTCCTGTCTGGGTCATGAAAACCGACACTCTATATGAACGATCATGGGAGGTGTTGGAAAAACTGGAGAATGTCCTGGCTAGGCAGCTTACCGAGGCTCACAACAAAGGGAAACCGTATACTCACGTTGTTGTGGGTACCATGGGGTGGAATACCGCACAAGAAAAGGCAATCCGAAACCTTAACAGCATTTTTGGCAACATTCTGATTAGTCAAAGCAACGGCTTCAAACCTTTATATATTGCTGTTACCTGGCCCTCTGAGTGGAATATCCCAATAGCTAGCATCAGGAATAAGGCAAACGATGCCGACGAGATTGGTTTCATTTGGGCCAACGCGCTGATTAACCGGCACCTCTCAGGGTTACGAGCGCGAGCATCCAAAAACACCTGGCCAACATTCAAGATCGTTGCGATAGGGCACAGTCTAGGTGCGCGTCTCATGACGAGGGCGGCGTTCAGTGGTGCAGCACTAAGTCCCCCAATTGATTTGCAGGATGGACTAGATTTGGTTATTGGTTTGCAGGGTGCTTTCAGTATGAACCGATTTTTAGCCGAACGAAAAGAGGGCCGGGAGGGAGCGCCGTATGCTAATTATGAGAAATTGCGCGGCAACGTGGCTCTAACATGGTCGGAAAATGATACAGCCAACCCTATTGTTGATCTGATCACTGGCGCAAACTACGCCGGGGCGGCGGATGGTTATGAACGTGCCTCCGATCCAAGGTATAAAAAACATTTCGCTTTCTACACAGCTTCCGAGAATGGGGAACTAACATCCAAAGGTGAACTCGCAAATATGGAAAAGAAGGTAATCTACATCAATGCCAGCAGTCTGATTAAGTACAAGGTACTGGGCACTGGCGGCAAGGCCCACAGTGACATCTATAACGCCTACATGGGCAGGATATTAGGAACACTGATGTCCAATTTTTGACCTATTGACTCTTCAAAACGGCGTAGCGGGGTCAAAAATGGGGTCAAGCCTGCAACTTGACCTTTTCGACAGGGAAAAAGGAACGGATTTATTTATAAAAGTCAGTATATCACCTGTCGACCTGGAGATATTGATTGGAAAGATCTTGACTTTGTGATGGCTCGGCCAAGACCTAGAAAATGATGCCATCTTTCTGTATATCATCCCAATTCGGAGTGATCTACAGATCTGCTCAACAACTTGTTATAAGAAAGAAAAAATGAAAAAGAAGATACCCCGAAAAGTATATGCGCAAGTTGCTGTAGGTTTCTCCTTTAGCTTCTTAATATTATTATACTTCTTTGGTCGGCTTCTGATTCCGGTATTACTTCAAGTATTCAGTCTTGAAGTTGCGGCTTACATCGTTTTTTTTCTTTGCTTCGGCCTTTGTTCTTTGATGGTGAAACCAACTATAAAAAAAGAAATGGAGAAAATAGACGAGCCATTTTCTGTAGTTGCTAGAAATCCTGAAATAGAAATACCTAAAGGAAAATTGACGATGAGAGTTCTTGCAATACGGAGCCTTCTCTCACTTGTTGCTACATTTGTTTTGAGTCTACCATTAACATTAATTATATTTCTCCGTTACATAGAGTGCCCAGGTAAAGATTTAAAATATTTATATGCAATAGCAGGTAGTTACTTTTGTTTTTACTTGTTCTTTTTAGGGGCTTCGGTTTTCATGATGTTTGTTTTTGTACCTTCCCTTAAAAAATGGCACTGGACAAAACATCAATTTGGGTAAAATCTAATTAAATATAAATCTTATAACAAACGACTGCACGCTGATTGCCGGAACTGCCCGGCAACAGGTGAGCCTAAACGTTACAAGTCAACATTCCTCCTGTTAGTTGCAACTTATTGGAATTATAATGACTCCAAAGATTAGAATTATTTGTGCCTTTGCTACATATATAGGAATAATACCAATTAGTAGTATAATCTTATCTTTAGTTGAACCTGGCCTAACCTTTTTAAGAGCGTTTGAATTTTGTGTGGAAACCTCAACTTTCAGTGTTACAGGGGCTGTTTTTCCGCTAACTCCACTGGGAAAAACTGTAACTATCGTTTTAAGGTTTGCCACACTTGGAACACTATCAGTTATTGGATACTCGGCTTTGCAACACTCACTTTTTCAGAGGGTAGACAGGATTGCAAAAGAGCAAATAAAAAATATCAGGAAAAAACCGATTAATTTATTTTTAAGCTACAGAAGATCGGATACATCTGGATATTCTGGTAGAATTTACGATAGACTTTCTTCTTTTTTCGGAAGTGAACATGTTTTTATGGATCTCGATAAAATAGTTGGAGGAGAGAATTTTCAAACAACTATCAATAAATATTTAGACTCATGTGATGCAATTGTTGTAATTATCGGTAAAAATTGGATTGGAAATTTAAATAATGAAGTTAGAATACAGAAAAAAAATGATTTTGTACGATATGAAATTGCTAAGGCAATTGAAAAAAGAATATCTATATTCCCTGTACTTGTAAATAGCGCTCAATTGCCACCAGTTGAAAATATTCCGCCTGAAATATCAAGCTTATTAAATTTACAAGCAATTGAATTAACGGACTCAAGGTGGAATTATGATGTTCAAAAATTGATTGATGCAATTGAAAATGTAAGAAAACGATTGATTTAGATCAATTCTCGAGCTTTTCTCGTTGAATAATATGGGATGTGAAATTCGGGGACAGGCCACGTTATATATTTCAAACAACATAATCCACCTGATGAACAGGTGATTATCACGGTTACATTGCCACATCGAAGCTCTGAATACCTTACAAGTAGCTCTACTCGAACTTCCAGATAATCTTTGGCGCCACTTAGCTCTGCACTGTGATCGAATGACGGTTTATCCAGAACTCAAAAGTCAACATAGCTCCTGATATGGTTAACACTGTCAATATAAAACAAGAATCCATTGCCTCAATTTTCATTGGAGTACCAATGCTTGCAACGAGGTTAACTGTCATCTTCCAGTTCATGGCCAGAGGCGGGATCATAGTGTAACGACGGTTGATCAATCTGATATGCGCGGGTTGGTTACCGAATGAATTGGCTTCGTCGTGGAGCTGCCTCTATCTATAGTCGGGAGTTTCAGCTGTTGTGCTTATTCCTGTAGGAGATTCGAGGATTCTCCATTCCGTGACCGCGCCTCTGGCAATGAACTGGAACGACTGTGTTACTTTCCCAATAGTCCTCCTCGTGATATATCTTGTTAAAAATTCAATGAGTTGCCTTGGTTAGCTCTTTTGTTTGAGCCCTGCCGGAGGCGCTCCTCCGCATCGCCACCTTCAGGTTGAGCATTGAGTGGTTGGGGTGTCAAGGTTGCGAGGCACGAAGCACCCGCAGGGCTTGACCTTGACACCCCAACCACTCAATGCTAGCGATGATCAAGAGTCAGACAGCCTTGGATAGCTCCTTTGCGATTGCCCAGGAAAAGCCCGCGATCTCTCTGGCAATCGCTGTTTTGGTGACATTCACTTTTTTTCCTTTGGCCATAAAATACTGGTAACGGGCACAAAGACGGCATTGAGCTTTCCACGATATATCGATCACTTTTTTAGGTAAGTCTTCTTGTCGTTTACGAATAGTTCTACTCTTTCTGGCAGAAAATCGATAAGCATGGGTTGCCTCTACCAAAGCATTGCGCACATGCCTATTCCCTGTTTTTGTAATCGATCCTTTTTTTACTTGATCACCACTTGAATGTTCAGAGGGTATAAGCCCGAGAAAAGCCATAAGTTTTCCAGGGTTTTCAAAGCGAGTAAGATCTCCAAGTTCAGAAGCTATTGTTGCTGCGACAATAAGGGATATCCCGCGCATGGCCTGTAGAGCTTGGATCAATTCATGCCGACTGCTTTGACGAGATTGCAGACGAATCTGTTCTGTTAATCGATGAACACGGTCGATACAATCTGTTACCGTGTCGATATATTCTTGAAGCACGATTAACTGAGCGGAATGTGCCATCGTGACGGAAGACAACCAGACGAAATACGTCTTTGTCCACTTTGTTTTTCCTGAAAATATCATATCATGCCGAAGCAGGAAGGCTCCGAGTTGCTGCTTGGCTACTCGAAGTGCACGGGTTGCATCTATCCGAGCCCGCACTAAATCCCGCAAGGCCTCATCTTCAGGGGTAGGTACATATACAGCTGTGAGTTCACCGGCCCTATGCAGCCTGGCTAAAGAGAGGCAATCTCTTCTGTCATTTTTTAACCGGTTGCCACTTTGTTGTGGAATTTTTGATGGAGCAACGACAGCACAATCCATATCATTGTTGGTCAGATAACGATATATTCCATATCCGCAAGGGCCGGCTTCGTATACAAATCGGAGCACAGCCCCTTTCGAGATAAGTTTGCGAATGACCTTATCAAGTTGATTCATGTCGTTATCGATCTTTCCGTAAAATCTAACTTCGCCATCACGCCCGTCATCCGCTATGCCTATCGATATCGAGTTTTTGTGGACATCTAAGCCTATATTCTTTATCCTTTTCTCCATGACCTGCCTCCTTGGTTTTGGCTCTGGGTTGATTGATGTTTCAGTCAACTTAATCCACGCTGACAAGGTAGGCAGGTCTTTTTTGCCTAAGTGTTAACCATGATATCTATAAATTTTGACTGGATGAGCAAAGATTTTCTGGAAACATCTATGGTGATCATCTGCTCCATTTGGAGCGTTCTTCAGGACCAAGTCCAGGTGCGACCTGCTCAGGAATAATCTCAATTTTTGAAATTCAGCCAGACCTATGCTTGCCGATGAACATCTTTAGGTTGCAAGTATTTTCTTGCACTTATTATGATCATGAGGAAATATCTCACACTAGCTTACCCAAATCGATATTTGATGCTGCAACTGAGAGCGCCGAAATCAAGCAAACTCTTCTTGTGCTGAGTGATTGGGAAACATAGCCAAAAGCAGATGGGAACTCAGCTATAGAAATGACCAAAGGAACTGGAGACACTCAAACTGCCGAGGCTATCAAGAATGATATGTCAGGAACAGTAGAGGAGGATGATTGAATCTCGCCTCTCCTTGGAACAAACCTTCGAAATTCTTATTTCGCATCGCGATGAAATGTCGCAAGTTGCTACCGAAGAAAAGATCTGTAGCATTCGGGCTCTTAACTACAAAGGAGCGTCCGAGGATAGAGCACATTTACGTCATCAATCTGGATCGCCAACCAGCTCGTTGGGCCAAGATGGAACAGGAGCTAAGACACGTTTTGGATTGGTCTGGAATTGAACTTTGGAAGCTTACTGAGCGGTATGCTGCCGTCGATGCTAATCTCTTCACACAAGAAGCACTAAAAGATGCCGACATCAATCCAATTTACACACTCGGAGATCAGCTCTTCATAGAGCCCCAACCACTAGCTCTCCCCAACCGGTTAGAACTTAATTCTCCGATCCAAATGAGTCAACCTGAGATAGCGGTCGCTCGCTCACACATCGACATCTGGAGACGGGTCGCGGCGAGTAATCAAATGTACGTTCTCGTCCTTGAGGACGATGTGTGGTTTCGACCTGGATTTGCCACACATTTGGACCAGGCGTGGGGCGAAATCGAGACCGAAGGCGACAATAATAGCAATTTCGACATCCTCTATTTGTCTTACGAGGAAGTGAAACACGGCGCCCCGAAGACATTTCTTTCAAGGAATGTCTTCCGCCCAGTACGCGGGCTCTGGAATTTGTCCGGATATGTTATTTCGCGCGAAGGCGCAGAGAAGCTCCTTCGACTCCTTCCTTGTCGAGGACCCGTGGATCTATGGGTAAATCACCAGTTCGGAGTTCTGGAGATACGCGCGACAAGACAGTCTATCATCAGCCAGCGACGGGATCTTAGCTCCACTAACTCATATTCAATACTTCCCGCGCTCACGAAAATTGGTGCTATCACCAGTGAGGGGGCGTCCTTGTTTCACGTTCGCCCGAGCGAACGGCCTGTGTTTGCATTTGGGCTCGAAGGTTCTGGCCTTTCATCACTTGCAATGGCCCTGTCAATGCTCGGATATAGATGTTGCAGTGATCTCCAAGCGCTCCCAGGTCCTGAACTTGAGATGCTCCTTGCAGGAAGAGGTGATCGAGTTTTTGACGCATATGTGAACATCAGGTCTTTGGCGGGGGAAGCCCAGGCTCTCAGAGAGTGTTATCCTCAGGCTAAATTCATTATCACAACTAACAAGATTGGAATTGCAAATGACAACGATTTAAAAATTCTAGATGATCTCGATGGAGCTGACATTGCCGTTCTTCATTTAGAGGCATCCAATAAATGGCAGGTCATTTGCGAGCACCTCAGATGCGCACCACCCGCTTGTTCCTTCCCTGAGTTAGCTGACCTTGGACAGAGACAACTCCTTTACGGAACTATTAAAACTGACGCAGTCCTGAGCTTTGAGACTCCTAAACGTGATAAGTCGCCATGGGTTGTTGAGCCACGTCAGTGGTGGCAAGGCATTCATTCCCTCCCGATAGATGGGGGATCATCGATCGCTACAACTCCCGTTAGAGTCAGCGACTGTCTAAAAATTCTCGACACAAGACGTTGGCTTCCGCGAGACGATACCTTCACGGACAACCTGGCGTTGTTTCGCTCCTCAAACATCGAGTTCCGTTCAGGGCTCGGGGCTGCGCTCAGTATTAGAAAGGAATCACTGGGTGTTCGAGAATATAGTGCTGCATCGTTTACCAGTCGCGACCGATACTTATTTGGACAATTTGAGGCAATCATTAAGGCGTCGAACGTCCCCGGTGTGGTTACCGGGTTTTTTCTCCATCGAGATTCACCGAGGCAGGAAATTGATATCGAGATTGCGGGAAATCGAACAGATCGTCTCTTGGTCAATGTCTTTTACAATCCTGGTGGCGAGGGCGCGAAGTTTGACTATGGATATAGAGGTGCAGCAAGCTATATTGACCTTGGCTTTGACGCATCAGAATCCTATCATCGTTACACAATAGTATGGAGGCCGTGCGAAATTCTCTGGTTCGTTGACAATTCTCTAGTGCATAGGCGCGTTGAGTGGGAACCTACGCCGATTCCCCACCTTCCAATGGCTCTCCATGTAAACACTTGGCCATCTCGCTCCAAAGAACTTGCCGGTCGACTAACCAACCGACGACTCCCAACAAAAACCCTCATAAGATCGATTGCACTGGAAGCGAACTCTGTTGACCATGAAGAAAAGACAATGGAAACAGCTACTTCGTTTCAATCACACCCTCATGTTTTGTGAGTTCGACTGGAGGTCGCTCGAACCATGAATTTTATTTCATATAACCCCGGCCATGATGGTGCGGTAGTGCATCTACAAGGCGCACAATTGTTGGCTTCGGTTGAAGTTGAGAAGAATTCGAATTATCGACACTCAGGGGTGTCTGTCCATGATTTCCTGAACATTCTCAGCGAACTCAAAGGAATACCCGACATACTTTGTGAAGGTGGGTGGTGGCCTCGTAATGCCCAACTGACCGAGCAATCGCCTATTGCAGGATACCGAGGAGTATCGAAAAGTGACACCATTGTTGGTCGGAGGCGCTTACTGGGAAAGACAATCGAATACTTCTCCTCCTCCCACGAACGCTCGCATCTTCTTTGCGCTTTTGGAATGTCAAGTCTCCCCAAGGGCACTCCATGCTATGCATTAATTTGGGAAGGAACAATTGGCGCTTTCTATCAGATTGATGCCGAGTTGAATATAACAATACTTGCCGATGTCATGCGCGAACCCGGACATCGCTATGCCCTGCTCTACGGTTTGGCTGATCCGACCTTTGCCAAGAATTTGGAATTCACTCGCATCTCTGACGCGGGGAAGCTCATGGCCTTAGCTTCGTATTCGAATCGGAGCACTCCTTCGGCTGAGGAAGAGAAGCTAATCGAATATTTACTGCAAGATTGCCAGCACCTCAGGCCAATTGCTGCGTATGAGGAACTTCGGCATTCTCTTTACTACAACGTTGGGCTAGATGCTCCAGGGTTTCGCAATTTCGCAGGTATATTCAGCGACAAAATCTTTCATATTTTCCATCAGTTCGCTAAGTCGAACATGAAGAAAGGCTTGCCGCTACTCATAGCGGGTGGATGCGGCCTGAATTGCGATTGGAATACCAAATGGAAGGAATCGGGCCTTTTTTCCGAGGTCTTCGTGCCGCCTGTTGCAAACGATTCAGGTTCTGCGATCGGGACAGCGATCGACGCCCAGTTCCACTATACTGGGAACCCAAAAATTGATTGGGATGTCTATTCAGGCCTTGGCTTCGACACGACTGGGTCTTTCGATTTGGCACTGTATGATCTCTACGAGTCTGATGATGCAATGATTGCCGACATGTTGGCCAATGACCTAATTCTGGGATGGGTGAGCGGCAAATATGAAATCGGTCCGCGGGCTTTGGGCAACCGTTCAATTCTTGCCGCACCATTCCGAGAAAACACCAGAACACGGTTGAATGAGATCAAGCAGCGCGAGCAATTCCGTCCGATTGCTCCTGTTTGTTTGGAAGAAGACGCTGCTCTGTGGTTTGGTTGCGACCACATGAGTCCGTATATGCTTTATACGTATAGCGCAAGAACAGATGCGCTGGCGGCTGTTACTCACGTAAATAAGACTGCACGCATTCAGACGGTGTCATCTGCGACCAACCGAAGCTTATACAACCTGCTCATCGCATTCAAGGCGCGTACTGGTTATGGTGTCTTGTGCAATACCTCACTGAACTTCAATGGTAGAGGATTTATAAACAATATAGATGATCTGTCGTCATATGCCATAAAGCATAATTTGGATGGTTTTGTAGTTGAAGGGCGAAGCTATATCTTGAAGTCGTCGAGGAGATATCAGGCATACTTAAGCATGCAAAAACCTATTGCCGGCGGAATTGTGATGCCCCCCTCGTGAAATGAGGTCAGCGTTCCACGCGACGACTAAAGCCGCACGAGAATGCTGACGCTAACTTTACCTTCTGGAAGGTCAGAATTATCTCAAGACCGCTCAATTCTTTTAACATGTAGGTAACCGGCGCTACGCGGCTTTATCGCGCAACGTCCGTGTTGACCGCAGGGTTAGGGCTCGGGAGATCATTGAGGATTCCTGGGGCCATATTTCTTTGCCCGTATTGGCTCAAGCGTTTCTTCGTCTTGGCTCGTCCACCACCTCGCGCTGGCGTAACACTTAGCAAAAAATTCAGGCAACGCTTGCTTGGTTACGATGTACACGCCAATTCTTGAGCGCCCATCTATCACGTGCTTCCAAAATAGAGACCCGCTTGGGATCTCAGCTATGTTGAGTTCATTCGTGTCCGAGGAGAAGGATACGGCAAGTAGCGACACATCAATAACTACCACTGGAGTTGAAAATAGGAACGGAATTGACAGCAGCCCCATCGTTCCCATTCTTTTTGTGTGCGACAAGGCCGCTTTGGTGGCACTCATCATGGCCTTAAACGGCGCATCCCCGGCCACCGCAAATGCTTGAGTAATCCCATAACCAAGCAGAGGTTGCGTGTTCAATCTCGGAAATAGGTTGGTAAGATTTTGGTTGAAGGTGGACTGGAGAAGAAGGTTGCCCCCCAACTCGTTGCTGATAAACGCGCTCTCCACATCAATAAACTGTAGGCGGTTCTCTCTTGTTAGTTCTTCTCCGATTTCGTTCGGAGTGCAGAAAAGAAGCCACGGCTTATCGCGACTGCTTTTGCACTCGACAAATAGGTTGTAACTGAGGCTGAAGTTACCTATGTAGCTGTGAACGGACAGGACAAGGTCGATTTCCCGAGCGTCCCCACTTTCTGGGTCTAGGTAGTAATCGGACTGGGATACCTCAAAGCCAGTTGCCTTGGCTATTGAGGCGACTTCCATTTCAAGTGGAAACCCTTGTTTAGTGAGCCAGTCGAGGACACGGAACTCCAATGATTGCGACATAGTGAGAGCCCTAATAAGTGATTCTGCTGATCTGCATATCACTCCCGATTGGATGTTCATGGCGGAGCTGACTTCGTCAAGCTCCTTGTCCCGGCGCTTTGCGCCAGAACAAGGAGCTTCGTTTTTGAGACATTTAACGAGGTCTTTCTAAAGTCAAGATATTTCCAATATATCTTAACCTGAAAACCAGACAACAGATAGATGCTGTTTTCGCTTATTTTTGACATCTATGCTTTAAAATCGAATGGATATTCTATATATTTTGGAGTTACAATTCAATGTCATTAACTTAAGGAGTTATTGAATCAGGATAAATATTGTAAAAACGGTATGTTAATGTTATATGTAATGATTCGATCGTTCTCGACCACAACTCCTTAACAAGGAGAGTGATAAGGCAATCGGAAGGTTATATACTGTAAAACAGCGGGTTAAGGAGCACGTATCCGTTCACCAGCACCCCATTTTCGTCCGATCAGGCCTTCTAGCATAGCCTACTATAGCTCGAAAGCCTGCTTGAACGAACCTGGAGCCCTGGATGAACGGTTACAGATCCGGGTTTCGTAATCTTCTTAAGTGAACTGTTGAACGGTTACAGGAGCACAAACCTTATTGAATATGCTGGTAATTCCGGGGGGCTTGAACAGTGAAGGAAAAAGTATATTACATCGAAGCAGTCGATGACGAAAAAGATGAGATCCTGTGCGATAGGCTCAGGAATTTAATCCAAGCTGAGAATCTCTTGGGGTTCATTGCCGATCGCGATATCACGGCAGTAAAGACCCATTTCGGTGAATCCCAAAAACAGGGCTATGCACGGCCACTCTACCTGAAAATGCTCGGAGAAAGCATCAAGAGCCTGGGTGGATTTCCTTTTCTCACTGAAACGTCCACTCTTTACAAAGGAAATCGGAGTGACGCGATCAGGCATATTGCCCACGCCAATAGTCAGGGCTTTGATTACGGTTCGACCGGCATGCCCATCATCATGGCCGACGGTCTTTTCGGCGATGATGAATATGTCGCGCCGATTAAGGGAAAAGCCTATACGGCGGTTCATATCGCCGCTCTTTTCGCCAAATGCAATGCTTTGGTTATGGTATCCCATTTTACCGGCCATCTTGCCACTGGTTTCGGCGCAACATTGAAAAATCTCGGTATGGGCTGCGCCAGTCGTAAAGGAAAGATGGAACAGCATTCGACTGCCAAACCCAAAGTCATTAAAAAGGAGTGTACCGGCTGTGGAACCTGCACCAGATGGTGTCCTGAGGACGCTATTGCCTTAATAGACGACGTGGCCGTGATCAATTACAAGAAGTGTATCGGCTGCGGGGAGTGTCTGGCTATGTGCCGCTTTGATGCCGTAGAATTCAACTGGGGAGCGACTCATGAAGACCTGCAGAAAAAAGTGGTCGAACACGCCATGGGCGTTTACTCTCTGTTCCCAGGGAAATGTCTGTTTGTAAATGTGCTCACTCGAATCTCCAAAGACTGCGACTGCATGGGGCATACATTTGAAAAGATTTCCCCGGATATCGGAATCCTGGTTTCCCGGGACCCGGTGGCTTTGGATGCAGCCTCTCTTTATCTAATTGAAAAACAGGCGGGGAAATCACTGGCGCAGATGGCGTATGACATTCCATACAGGTTCCAGCTCGATTACGCCAGGGAACTTGAATTTGGCGATCATGATTATGAGCTGGTTCGGGTCTGACGGGTTTGAGCTGCCGATGACAGCTGACCTTCACGTACCCTTGCGGTTCGCATTGCATTGACCAGTTCAGAGAGATAGAACAGATTATATGTCTCTTCCCTGCTGCAAGTATGTGTTGTTTTTAGAGCCGTCTCTCCGAGACCATGAAAATTGCCGAACGTATGGCAGAGGGATTGCGATCCTTTAGCCCAAATCAGGGGTCTACCTGAAGAATCCACAGGTCGCCTGCCAGCCATTGCTCTCTCTCCTTTCTAAGTCTACCTGTCTTGGCTGCCAGAATCGTCCAGCCGGTTGCAGCCGCCGTCTCAAGGATATAACTGCGGGAATAAGCGAATCTGCCGGTTTGCCGGAGCCGATAACCTGTCGTTTCGAGAGCTTCAGTGGAAAAACAGAAAAGGGCCTGCGGCCGGGCGACGGCCCGCAGAGCGGCGAAAATATCTCCCAACGCACCGACGTAGATAAAGACGTCGGTAGCAAGGAAAAAATCGTAGGTTTCGGTGGTGGTTTGAAGATAGTTGCTGATACTGTCCTGGTAAATAGCGGCATAGCAATTCTTGTCCGCAGCCTGTACAAGCATGTTTGCGGAAAGATCCACCCCGTGAAAAATTGCAACCGCTTCCCGAAAGGCGATTCCGCCGAGCCCCGTCCCGCAGCCCAGGTCAAGGCCCTGGTCGTAAGCCCTTTTTATCTCCTTTTCTCCGATATAGTTTGCAAGACACTGATATAACTGACGGGGGGTGTCGTAGCCCAGTCCGTCTATCAGGCTTTTCTCAAACCCCTTGGCATAGCCATCGAAAAATTGGCGGATATAGGTATCGGGAACCTGGTTGAGCGGGGTGCCGAGCAGAGATGCAAGCATATATTGAGCGGACTCATCATCCGACCGCAGGGTAAGCAGTTGCCGATATAAGAGTTCCGCCTGCTGCATATCGCCGCTACGATGGCAGAGATAGGCCAGATTGTTGAGCGCCGGCAGATAGCCGGAGTCAAGCGCCAGCACCTTGCGGTAACAGGCGATCGCCTGTTCATCGGCAAAGGTCTCGCGGTAACATCCGGCAAGATTGTACCAGCCGTCGGTGCTTTCGGGCATAGCCACCAGCAGTTTTCTGTAGTTGGCTATTGCCGCCTCATTATCACCGGTCTTTTTCTGGCAGAGCGCCAGATTGAATAAAGTATCATTGTCTTCCGGCTGCTGGATAAGGGCCAGGGAGAATTCATTGAGGGCGCCGGTAAAATTTTCCAAACTGAAATAGACCAAGCCAAGGTTGTAACGTAGCATGGCTGCCTGGGGAAAATAATCGAGCAGCAGGAGATATATTTCCGCAGCTTCGGTGAAATGTTCCTCGGTCTGGGCATTGTATGCCTCTATGCAAAGTCGGTTCAGTTCTTCGTCGGTGCAACCCGCGTGGGGGATGGACATGTCTTTACTGGTCCCTATGTTGAGAGGTGTGATGTACATAAGGCCGGATGTCCCAAAAGACCTGCCCCTGAAAGTTTCTTTGCTATCTTACCCCTTTTTCTGTAAAGCGGGTTGGTATTTCCCGAATTCTTTGTCGCTGTTTTCCGCTTTCTTAAATTGGTGGATTTCTTACATCCAATTTATCTATTCTCGTACATCCGAATGATCTGAGTCTTCAAAAACGGTGGCAACACCCAACTCGTGCAGGGGAAGGATCGTGCCACCAATTTTTTTCACGTATTGGGCCATATCCCAGGCCTGATAAGCGTCGTAATGTACGCCTGGACATACCGCCGGGCCGAAGGGTGGAAAATTCTCACTGTTACAGCAAAATCCCGGTATGATAACTTTTCCCACGGCCGTATCGATCATGACGGTCTGACCTCCCGGGGTGTGACCCGGGGTAAAGAGGAGCTCTACACCAGGCAGAATCTTTGTATCGCCCTCGGCCGGTTGTATATTCAAATTTTCGATATAATCCGGCTCGTATCGATAGTCCAACGGATGTGGGGTCTTACATGCTTCCAATTCTTTACGTTGAATATGAAATTCCGCTCTTTTAAAAAGAAGATTGTTGCCGCAATGGTCGTCATGCAAATGGGTGTTAATCACAATATTGATATCTTTCGGGAGCAAACCCTTCCGTTTCAAGGCCGTTTCCATTAGAAGAGGTTCATCCAACCCGGTTTCGGCTGTAAAATCAGGTGGGGTGACGAAATCCTCCAGCCCTGTATCGACCAGGATATTGAGACCGTCACCTTGGACAAGAAAGGACCAGATCGGCAGCCAGATGCGACGGCCATATTTTTGTTGATACGTCATAATACCCTGATCAACACGTCGAATGCCCACCAATAGCGGTGTTACGAGAAAGTCCATTGTTTATTCCTCCTGTTTCAGGCTGTAGTTATGACGATTATGAGATTGAGCCGTTTGAATACAGGACAAATATTAGTCTCTGGAAATTGTTTCAAAAAGTGGCAAATGCGACAACAAACATTGCAAATACGACATGCGCATGAAGGAGGAAAGCAACTCACATCAAGTCGGATAAATATTGATAAAATGTTTTAATACCTGTTAGTTGTAATGTTACATGCCAGGAATTTTTTACTATAAAAAGAAAATGTCCACTCATATAGTGGATGGAAACATTCGCATCAGATAGATCGATTGCGACATTTCTCTCAAAGTGACATCATGAACGTTTATATTCTGGGATTCGATGAAACCTATGCCGGTCTAATTGTCGGTATGATGGACATATTCAATCAGGCGATGGTTCAATGTAACGACCGGGACAACTTCTCTTCGACGGAACCGATGAAGGTTTATCCGGTATCAGTGGATGGCAAACCGATTCTCTGCCAGAATAATTTCCTGTTGAATGTCCATTGTGCGATTGAAGACATTCGCCAGGCGGACATTGTTATTATTGCCTCCATTCACAATGTGGATAAGACGCTTTCGAAGTACGGATTTATGATCGATTGGCTTAAAGAGCAATATGCGAAAGGAACCTGCCTGGCGAGCATTTGCACCGGGGCATTCCTGTTGGCGGAGACAGGCTTGTTGGATGGAAAGGAGGCAACCACACACTGGTCCATGTCTGAGGTATTCAGAAAACGCTATCCGCGGGTTTGGTTAAAATCTGAAAAGCTGGTGATCAGTAGTGACAACCTGATTTGTTCAGGTGGAGCCGGCACCAGTACTGATCTGGCCTATGTGCTTTTGGAAAGGTACATGGGCCACAGCTTAGCGTCCAGAACAGCAAAGCATTTCATTCACGATTTCAGACGGGTATCGCAACATCCCTACGAGATTTATACCGCCAATACTGAGCATAACGACCGGCAGGTGTTGAAAGCACAAGATTGGATTACGCAACATCTGCATGAACCCATTATCCTGTCCGATCTTGCCAAAATCGCATGCATGAGCATACGGACTTTCGAGCGTCGATTCAGGAAAGCGACAGGTGATACCCCCACGGTATATATCCAGCGCATCAAAGTTGAGATGGCCAAGCAACAACTCGAAACCACTAATTTGTCCTTTGAGGAAATCGCCTATCGGTTGGGTTATATGAACAGCGGGGCTTTCAGAAAAATATTCGTGCGATGGGTAAACCTGCTTCCTACCGAATATCGAATGCGATTCCAGTCCTATGATTTAAAAAAGAGCAAAACTACCTTTGTTTAAAAGGGAAGGTCTTGTCATTTGAGCGGGTCAAATCGGGCAAGAGGTTTGCAAACTCTAACCTGAATGAATATCTTACGGATATTCATACTTTTTCTAAAGCACAAACGGCGCAGATTTCCCTGGCGAGGTAGCAAGTCGATGGATCATTTTCCCTCATCAGCCTCCTCGATCCGCTTCAGTTGCCTGGAGCTGGTTTCGCCTTAATGAACTCGGAATGTATAGAGCATTCCGCAGCTGGAGTTAAGGCAAGCGTTGCGATAAGAAGCAGGGCGACAATACAAAGCCAAATGTATCTGAGATATCGAGGTGGCATCCCGGAGGAACCGCCAGCGTATGGAACACAACTAACATGCAGTCGCAGTACGGCTGCCACGGAGGTGTATCATGGCCTTAGAGTCTAACGGTCCGGCTAAAAGAAAGGCACCGCAGAATCTGTACGAGGTACGTGGTGATGATAAGGTCCTGCAGAAGTTTCTCACAATACAACCACCCGACGACGCGTCAAAAACACCTCCTATTCTCGCATTCAGGCGCAAGCGCGAGGTCGAGATTCCCTGGGCTGAAATAGTCGGCGACGACAATGTAAGCGGTGAAGTGTCAGTCGCGGCGATCCGGGAGTATTTTGAGAATTCCTGGGGGATTCCTGTCGAAGAGGGCTTGCAAGACGATGCAAATCATCTTCTCGGTACCGATTCCGGATCCTGGCGGGTCAAGCAGCTCCAGAACGATAAGCCGCCAGCCATCTTCCGTCCGGACTTCAATAACCTGGATGCCAAGGGCAAACCAACCCCGATGCAACTTTTGGAAGGATTCGTTATCAGGCACGGTCCCGGCGACAACGGTCGACTGTACCTATTGATAAACGACAATAAGACCCTGAGCATAGAGCACTTTAAATCTTTCGACTTGTACAACAGCGCCTGGTCAAATGAGATCGGCGGGGTCGAGCTGGTATTCGAGTCGCCTGAAGATGCTCAAGCATACTATATGGATTTTGAAGAGATCGATTTGCGGCCGATCCTGATTCAAAGAAAATTCGAAGAACTTCGTATTTTGCACGACTTCGCCACGAAAGTGAAAAACAACGTTGCCAACGTTACGGACAAGATGATCAGCCAGATTATCGCGACGACTCTGGATTCTGATGAACTCGAACAGTTGCAGCGCAAAGTCCTGCGCCTTGAGATCGGCGAGTACGACGTGCGAAGACGGATCGAACACCTGGCATCGGACGCCGCCCGGCTGGGATATCTTCTGTTCGTCGAGGAAAAGGAAAAAGTGATTGAATATGGCGATAAAAAGAAGACGACGCTGCAGCCAGGCAAGCTTTACACAACCTACCGACGGACCGCACGCTGGACCGAATACGTGCCGAAACAGATTCAGGTAAAGGTCGGCTGGTGGCTCTACAGCTGGCATGTGACGAGAAGGGTCGAGGTTGCCCGCGCCAAAGAGCAGGTCGTCGAGGACTACGAGGCAGTTGATACGAGCAGGGACATCTATGCTGAGATGCGCTCGGCGATGATCAAGGATGGCATGCATGTATATACCTTCGAACAGACGCCCTCCGGCATGATCAGCACCGATGGAGAGCCGTTGCACCAGATCATGGACCGTTGCAGATACGACGAGGCTTTCAGGCGCTACTGTGTGGTTATGTTGCCGGTCTACGAGGAGTCGCTGACCGGAGAAAGACTGGTGGCCAAATACGCTATCTACAAGCGGCCTCTACCGGGAATAGTACCAACCATCCTGCCCCGGCTGTCTTTGGAAGAGTCGCTTTCCTACCGGACGGCCTGGGTCCAGACACAATTGGGCGAACTGCTCAACAGCATCAACCTGGCACCGGATGAGGAGCGCAAGGTAACGATCACTAAACGGTTCGAATTGGAGACGACGGTCAACCGAACTTCAACCTCAATCTTCGACATAAGCCGTGCAGAAACCTCGGATCTGTCGACCGAGATGGAGAATCAGACTCGGCAGGAACAGGACAGCTCGAAAAGTATGCAGCTCAGTACGAAAGCCTCCGGCGGCTGGGGACCCTTCAGCGCCGAGGCGAGCGCAAGCGGCGGTACCAGCAGCTCCCTGAAAGACATGAGTCAGGCGATCAGCAAGGTTGCAAAAAAAGCAGCCAAATCGGTCAGCAGTCAAAACCGGGAAGAGGTCAGTTCAACGACATCCTCGCGAACCACGATTTCCAACACCGACGAGACAGTTGCCACGATCCGCAATATTAATCAGGGCCGTTCGCTCAACCTGATGTTTTACCGCCTGTATAACAAATACAGTGGCGGGCTGTTTCTTGAAGGTCTGTCCTTCAATGTGATCCCGAGTATCGAAGTGATTTCGGGCAGTGGGGTGCACACATCCAGGAGTTACAGCCTGGAGGAGCTGCCACGACTTATCGCTGATTTTAAGGCGGCTCAATTGCCCTTTGTCATTGAGGATGAGGGCCGATACACAGAACAACTGCTAACGTGCATCGAAACCCTCCTTACCACCGAATATTCTGTGGATCGTGAGGCGGTTGTACTGGCCGGCGATGAGAGTAATGAGGCTGGACGAACCTCCCGGGAACCTCGAGCGGAAGCGGCCTCGGTTTCTGTGTCGCGGCTGAGTTTTTCGTCTGCCGGGGCGCAGGCACTGCAAAACGGCCCGGTGGACGTGGATGCCAAACTGGCGAAATTAAGCGAGGAGTTGCGGCGGGCGGTCATCCATAGCGATGAGCCGATTGCACCGCAAGAACTGCTGGTCACGGCACCCGGCCTCTATCTCGACGCCGCTGTTGGTGTGCAGCCCAGCACTGAGCCGTACTCGGAAAGAATGCGTGAGCAGACGGTGGCGCTGAAGATGGCCGAAGTGGCGCTGACTCAGGCCGATGCCGGTTATCGTCAGGCACTTGCCCGCCATCTGGGACGAAACGATGGAAACTGGATTGTCGGTGTTACGCCGCAAACAGATCGCAAAACTCTCACTCTCACTCTGAAGTTCCCGCTGGCTGCAGGTAAATGGGATTTCGTATTGGATGGCAGGAAAAAACGTGAGGTTCCCGCAGACCAACTTGGCAATTACACGATCAATCTGAGATGGGAGAATGATCAAAAATGGCTGGATGATGAGGGGCTCCTGAATCGCTGTCTGGAATTGCACGACTATGAACAGGGCATTGTCCTGAAACGGGTGTAATTTTGTCTGCGGAGGATAAAGCCAATGGGGTATCTGATCGAGAAAACCGGCGAAACTGCCTATGACGTAAAAAAGGATGGCGCAGTTCACATGAGGGTCGCCGGGCCTGCCGAAGGGAGGCCATCACAGCGATCAGAAGCCGTCTCAAAAGGACCTGACGTTGATTACACACTGTCCATTGCCGCCCGGGCAGTCCGGTATGTCCGTAAAATGCTGCCGTTTGGGGCCTTCAACAATCAGATGCTCATTAACGGTGAATACAGATACCTGACGAACAATGTGGCTCCGAAATGGCTGGCCGCACGGGCGGAAACCATGTACGTCGCATTGGCTTATCGAGGAGAACAACCCCGGGATACGGTCACGCAGATGGCGGCCCGTTCCCTTGCCACGCTGACGGTTAAGGGCGGTGTCTGCTCGCTGATGACCTACGTTACTGCCGGCTACCTGACAACCATCGCCCGGCAAGGAACGACAATCGTCACTGTCTTTGACAAGCGATTTGACCATGAATACGTTGTTCTTTGTTACGGCGAGTCGCCATACGTGGTCGCAGACCCATGGGTTGGCAAGTCCTATGTCTGTTTGTGGGATGACTGCTCCTTTCCATCCAACCATGTCAGCGTTTATACCCGGATGGAGATAGAAGAACCGTTGCGTGTCCCCTATGGAGTAGAGTTTCTTGCGCAGGAAGTCCGGACCGCTAAGATCGTCGGTGATATCGGTCTCATAAGCAATCCGCCTGAGAATCAGAAACTTCCTGATCCGGACAAGCAGAGTTTAGATAGAAAGGACCAATATCAATGGTTCCATATGGAGTCGGCCTATGCCCAGCCAGACAACATACAGCCGGATAGAAAAAAGTCGTACCAGAGTGTTGTAGACCCTGATGAATGGGGTGCCGGCGCTGCACGCACTCTGCCGGCACATGAAAAAACTCAGAACGGTGAGATTGATTGGGCTGATCAAACCGCTACTGCATTCGCAGATAAATTCAGTTAGATAGATTGAGATATTTCCAAGTTCATCTGTCTATCTAAAAGAACACTGTTCAGGAGACAGGCGACTGATTAAACGCTTACTATAACCAATAGGTTTCTTGATGCAAAAAGGAACAAGATCCGAGTCCCGCAGAATCAGGAGGTTACAAAATGCCCAGCTATAAACTTACTTATTTCGATATCGATGGTGGACGTGCCGAGACAATCCGGATTGCATTTCATGCGGCGGGAATAGATTTTGAGGACCACCGCATATCGTTTGCTGAATTTGCCGAGTTGCGGGGTGGCTTGCGCTTCAACGCAGTACCCGTACTTGAAGTCGACGGTGCTCAAATAACGCAATCCAATGCCCTCAGCCGATACATAGGAAAGATGGCGGGCCTGTATCCTGAGGATGACCTGCAGGCGCTTTATTGTGATGAGGTATTGGGTGCTCTTGAGGATCTCACCCATTACATCGTAAGAACCTTCGGCCTGGAAGACGAGGAACTTCGAAAGGCCCGGGAAAAACTGGTCGATGGCTGGTTGACTACCATTCTTCGGGGCCTCGATCAGCTCCTGACCCGTGGCGGGGGAGAGTATTTTGCCGACAAGAAGATGACGATAGCTGACCTGAGGGCCTTTGTTCAAACGCGCTCGCTGTGCTCCGGAATTCTTGATTATGTGCCGACTGACATCGTTCAGCGAGTGGCGCCCGGCCTGTTCGACCATTATAAGCGAATCGAAATGGATCCGCGCGTACGTGCCTACTATGCAACTCGCCAATAGCAAAGTTCTTCATCGCTCCACAACAGGTAGCTCTGAACCGACCTTCGGCTCGCTCTCTGTTGTGGACGCTATTACTGCAATTTTGAACTGACAAATGCACAAATGATGAAATACCTCATACTGACATTAATCATCCTGGGTTCTTGGGTGTCTTGCACAGAAGCGTCTGATATTGACTATGTTCTCGTGAATAAATCAGAGATGAAAATGTATCTTCTTTCTCAGGGCATCAAGGTAAAGGAGTACTCTATTGCCCTCGGCGCCAATCCCAAAGGCCACAAGCAGCAGGAGGGTGACGAAAGAACTCCCGAAGGCAAGTACATCCTGGATTACAAAAAGAGCGATAGTGCGTACCATAAGGCCATACATATTTCGTATCCTAACGAGGAAGACAAGGCCAGGGCGAAAAAAAAGGGTGTTAACCCCGGCGGTCTCATCATGATACACGGTCAGAAGAATGGCTATGGGCATCTGGCCTGGCTCACCCAGCGCTACAACTGGACAAATGGCTGTATCGCTGTAACAGACAGTGAAATCGACGAAATATGGGACTTGGTCAAAACAGGCACAGCCATTGAAATCCAACCATAGGCATGCTTCATGCCACTCAATAAATGATGCAGTGCATCCCGATATGACAATAATAGGACGACATGGCCGGTACCCTGGACTCTATCAAAATTGATGAAATAGTAGTCTCGGTGCCACTCAGTGCCATTGATTTCCCATCAGGCGTTGACCTATAATTAATCTAAGTGAATAGAAACGGCACAAGATAAAGCCAAACCTGTCGGAAGGCAGGGACGGAAAGCCACGGGTCTGAAAGATAGCCGAGCTGCCTTGGAAAGAGGTGGTTCGGCTTTTTGTTTTTCCTGATTGAACGCACTCTTTCCCACCTCTTCACGGGTCCAATGTTCGCCAAGTTGTTGTGTTTTTACTCTAGAGAAATTCCTTTTCATCCAAAGCAGCACGATCCTTGTCAGACGCAGCTGATCGCCTGAAAGTTTATACGATGTAATATCGCAACGCATACACGGCTGTGCAGCTGGGTACAAATATTGTGAATGTATCCATAAGATCAATCTCAAAGCAAAGGAGGTTGAAATCAAAGAGGTGCAGTTCAAGTAGTTAGTGTCTGTCCACTGGACAGACACAAGTTAAACTAACAACGTATCAGGGGGGTATGAAATGGAAAAGACCAGAGGTTCAGCAGCGGCAATTCAGGAAATCATCAAACTCGGCAACAAAATGAGCATCAGCGAGATGGTACAAATCGAAGAGCAGGTCGCAACGATGGGCGGCAAGCTCATTTCTGTGAGCGCTGCAGATGATGACGATTGGTGCGGCAATGGAAGATTTATCATTAAATGGCCGGTCCCGAAACCAAATGAATTCATCAGCCTGCTCGATAGATTAGTTAAGACCCGAGTCGATTTTGAAGTCCTTATCAATGGTACCCCGGTCCCGGAAGAAATCATGATGAGTGTGTCCAGACAACTTCGTAGATAGGAGGGGGGATGGAGCGGAAGAACAATTCAGCATATGATTTTGACTCGCCATTTCTTTTTACGTCGGGAGGTGTGCGGTTGTTGCAGATTCAGCCAACCTTACGTTGCAACCTCCGATGTAAACACTGCTACTCAGAAAGTGGCCCCGAGCATGAAGGGGATATTCCGCTCCATATTCTACAGCAATTCCTCCTTGAGGCGAAACCGATAGGCTACGATTATGTTGGGGTTTCCGGGGGAGAACCGCTTCTTTGGCAGGACCTTGACTCTTTTCTCAGTTTTGCCAGAGAATTGGAATTTAAGACTTCAGTGTCAACAAATGCTACGCTTATGACACTCGAGCGCGCAGAAGCACTTAAAAAAGCCGGTTGTCTTGTGGCCGTAAGTGTCGATGGCCCGCCGGAGGAACATAATGCATTGCGACAGTCCGCTACAGCTTTTGAAAGAATGGTAGTCGGATTACGCATGTTGCGTCAAGCTGCCGTACCATTTACCCTTGCCTTCACTTTAACCAGATACAATGCAGGAAAATTGTCCTGGCTCTATCAGTTTGCCGATAACGAGGGTGCATTGGGAGTGCATGTGCACCCGTTAAGCCTTACTGGGAAGGCAACCTTGAATCTCGAGGATGCGGTGCCGGATTCCCTGGAATTTAAGATGGGGGCCTATCTGGCTGCGCTGCTTATAGCTAACCGGCAAGGTGGGGGACCTGGAGTGATCTTTGATGTTATTCGACGCAAGATATTGGAAGAGGGGAGATGGCCGCTTAAAGACGGAACAGATAATGAGATAATAACCAGTCCAATCCCGGAACTCACCCCTTCGCTGATTGTCGAACCCGACGGTTGTGTGCTTCCCTTTATTTACGGCTTCCCGCGCCAGTGGGCGTTGGGATTTCTCGGCAGTCAACCCCTGGAGGAAATGAGCAGGAGCTGGCGCCTTAAGACGGCCCCAACAATAAAAAGCATTGTAAAAAAGACCCTCGCTCACCTCAAAGAGATTGAAGCAGAGTATGTTGATTTTTTTAGTGAATTGAAAGTAATGGCGGAAAGTGAATCAGAATAGCGGGTTGACAAGCTAGATTTGCAAAAGACTTGTAATTTCATGCACCTTTGCCGTATCAGCTACTTCCGGAACCAGTATCACCTCCTGCCTTGTCTTGTCCTCGACATAGACCAGGATGTCTGCCCTGGTGATTTCCAGGGCAAAAACGGTTCCGCCGCCCAGCTCTTTATCTTCCCAGCGCTTGAGAATCCAGGCGGCATTTTCCTTGCTGACGGTCCAGCTTAATCCTCTGGTAATACCGGTTACCGATCCCCGGAAGGCTGTAACCCGCTCATAGGGGAAAGGACTGCCCTGTTCGTACAACCGGTCGGCATCGCAGCTTTTCAGGAGAAATTTCCAGACGTCGTAATCACCGGCGGCGGCAAAAGGGGTGTTCCGGCGGTAGTAGAGCTGCAGTACCGCTTGTTCGAGGCACTGATGCTGTTGGAAATGCTCCAGGTTATTGAGGAGAAACCGGATGTGTTCCAGCGGATTGAGGACGAGCATTGCCTCAAGGGGACCTTTGGCGTTTTCGAGCCGGCTGACGAGCTCCTTGATTTTTTGGTCCTGCATGGCTTTATGACGCGCCTGCATTTTTTCGTTGGTGAAAGTACCGGTAAAATCATCCGGCGGATAAAGAAAACGAATTTTATCAAGGTTCCATGGCATATTTTTGCCTCGTTCGTAGAGAGTCATTGGCAAACCTTTGTGGGGGTGGTTGCAGGATTATTTTCTCTCGGTTCTTTTGTACATCTTTATCTTCAGATCCTTACATATTCGCCTGTCCGTTGAGGTCGAGCCAGTTGTTTGCCACATCGAGCATCCGATTGGCAAAACCCCATTCATTATCGAACCAGCAGAGCATCTTGACCAGCCTGCCGCCGCAGACCCTGGTCTGGGTGCCGTCGACGATCGACGAGCGCGGGTCGGTGTTGAAATCGACCGACGCATGGGGTTCCTCGGTATAACCGACAAGACCATGAAGCGCCCCCTGAGCTTCTCTTTGCATGATCTGGTTTACCTCCATGGCTGTAGTAGCTCTCTGCACATTGATGGAAAGATCCATGACCGAGACGTTTATGGTCGGTACCCGTAAATGGAGACACTCAAAACGATTTGCCAACTGTGGCATCAGGCGGTCAATGCCTCTCGCGAGCCCGGTATCAACAGGAATAATAGAGTGCAGGGCACTGCGGGTGAGACGGAGATTGGTATGGTGGTAACTGTCGATCACCGGCTGATCGTTCATGGCTGAGTGAATGGTCGTCGTAACACCGTTTTCAATGCCCAGTTCCCGGTCTAAAAGGTGAAGTATCGGCACTACGCAGTTGGTCGTGCAGGATGCCGTCGAGACGATACGATGGTCCGACCGTAGCAGCGACTGATTGTACCCGTAGACAATTGTTGCATCAACTTCGGGAGTTGCCGGGTGCGAAAGGAGAAGACGTTTGGTACCGCTTTTTATATGCTGTTCCGCTATTTTTCTTTCAACAAAGGACCCTGAACATTCAAAGAGAAGATCGACATCGAGTTCACGCCATGGAAGCCTGGTTGGCTCCGGTTCATTTATGACCCTGATTTTATCCTCACCGATCTGAAGAAAGTCACCGTTACAACGAAGTGGGTAAGGGAAGCGCCCGTGGGTTGTGTCGTAGCGGGTAAGGTAGGTCAGCGTCTCGATGCCGGCCAGGTCATTAATGGCTACAATTTTAAATTTTGATCTGAATGGGCTGGAGTAGATCGCTCTAAGAATGGACTGGCCAATCCGGCCATATCCGTTTATGGCTATATTATAACGCATCTCTTTCAAATTTGTTTGCTGGGACGGCAGTTGTCCGCTGTTAATTCGGCTTTTCTCCGGTAAAATTCCAGAACTTTGCTGACCATTTCAACTCTCCTCTTCATGCGGGGCATTTATCATTACTTCTAATTGTCTACAATAACAACCTGATAATTAAACGTTAAGAATTCCACGCAGAGCTGAAAACCTGCGAAGGAACGGCTTAAAAGGATTTGGCTTTCGTGAAATGAAAAAAAATCACCGAATATTTCTGCATCATGCCATTGTCATAAAACAGTAAGAATCCGTATTCAAGGTTGATGGAAAATACATAATCTTTTCTCTTTAAAGCCATCGAATGTTCAGAGAGACAGTTACTGTTTATTGCACGGATATTCGGTGGCTTGCCCGGAAAACCCTGTAGAAGGAGGACGTCCGGGACTGGCTTCAGCGGTGTCTTCAAGGCGTCGGAAATACCACCTCGCAAGGGGTACTCAGTTTGGTCTCTTTTTTGGGGGGAAGATTTTTTTTCGACCCCATCACTAAATGGCACACGAGATGATCGGACGAAAAAATATAGAGTGTGACCGGAGCGACCTGGAATGTCGCCTTGATGCAACTATCCACTGGTGTTTGATCTGCGATCGGCCGCTATCCAAGGTCCCAATCAAAGATGCGACACCGTGTCGCCTGCGTGGGATGGTCCAGTGGCAGAGTTTGAACATGTTCCTTAAAGAAGAGAATTATGCCATCGGTAATGAAAAAATCCTGGAGAGTATATCGCGCCGGGAAGCAGAGCAAGAGTGTCTTTATATAATGGTGGCTGAGAAATTGTTGACAGTGGGATAGTACTGGTTGGTAAACCCCGGCAGGTTTCTCACTAAGACCGAAAAAACAAGCAGAATAGGCCTGGAAAGAAACGTAACAGGCATGATCTTCTTGTCTTCCTGCTTTGTTTTCTAAAAAAGTAATGGGCCCTCATCCTGTCAGCCGCACTGCGCAGTTCATCAACTATCCATCAAAAGACAAAAAAGAATCTCTTGGAGATAGAGATTCTGTGATAAAGAATGCACCGTTGGCCAATACCGGGTAAAAAACTGTATTGAGCGTACGCTCAGTGCAATAGTATTCCGGTTGAGTGGTATGAAGACGTCTGCGATATCTCTTTGTCTCCCGGCAAAAAATATATACGCAGCAAACCCGAGACCGGATTGTTTCTGTTATCTTCAGGCTCAGAACCATTTGTTGTAAAGTGATGGCGTGATAAATGACAAACTCGTAAAAACCTTAAAATTAGAGATGGCTAAGTAAAAAATTTCAGAAGGTGAAAATTTCTATGCCCTTTGGGTAGTTTTTACGACGCCATCATAAATAAAAAATCCGTAAGGAGTCTGTAATGAGCCAACGTGGGAGAATTATAGTTAATACCGGAAACGGAAAAGGTAAAACAACAGCAGCGCTCGGGACAGCGTTTCGGGCTCTTGGCCATGGCAAGAAAGTTTGTGTCATCCAGTTCCTCAAGGGACAGGGGAAATATGGCGAGCGAATAATGGCGGAAAAACTGGAAAATCTTGATTGGTTTATCTGCGGTAAGGGGTTTGTCTTTGCCAAGGAAAATATCGAAGAGGATCGGCAGGTTGCCCGGGAGGGATTCCAACTGGCATGTGAAAAAGTGGCAAGTGACGCCTATGATCTGATTATTCTTGATGAAATCACCTACCTGACTCTCTATGATTTTCTTGAGGTGGAAAAAATCGTCGATTTGCTGAAAAATAAACCGGAGCGGCTGTCGATCATTCTGACCGGACGGAACGCCCACTCACGGCTTGTCGAGGTAGTTGATACCGTCTCGGTCATGGAGCCGATCAAACACGCCTACGAGCACGGAATCAAAGCGCAAAAAGGCATCGAATTCTAAGAAACGGAGACGACATGATACCATCAGCAGGCGCCTTGGAAGGGATACGGGTACTGGACCTTTCCCGGATGTTGCCCGGTCCCTATTGTTCGATGATTCTCGCCGATCACGGGGCAGAGGTCATAGCCATAGAAGACCGGAAATTTCAGGAGGACGGGCTGTTTTTTAATGATCTGAACCGCAATAAAAGACATATGTCCCTAAATCTTAAGGCACCGGAAGGGTTGGAAATATTTTTCAAACTCGCTGCAAAGGCGGATGTCGTACTGGAAGGGTTTCGCCCGGGTGTTGTGCAGCGGCTCGGAGTGGACTATGAGACGGTTCGACAGTCTAACCCCAGAATTATCTACTGTTCGATAAGCGGCTATGGACAGACCGGTCCCCTGCGTAACCGGGTAGGCCATGACGTAAATTATCTGAGTACTGCAGGTGTTCTTGATCAGATAGGGGAGAAGGGGGGGCGGCCGATTATCCCGGGGGTACAGATTGCCGATATCGCCGGCGGCAGTATGAACGCCGCAATCGGGATCCTCCTGGCGCTCTTTGCCAGGGAGAAAACAGGCACGGGCCAATATATAGATATCTCCATGACTGATGGGATAGTAGGGTTGCTTTCCCTGCCCAATTATTTCACCGCCTTGACCGGTCAACGGCAACGACCTTCTGATACCCTGCTGTCCCATAGATATGCCTGCTACAACACTTACGAAACAGCGGACGGACGATTTATTTCGATCGGTGCCGTGGAAAACAAGTTTTGGCAGCGGTTATGCCTGCATCTTGGCCGACCTGAATACGGTCCCCTGCAATACGATGAAAAGAGGCGGGAAGAGATAATAGAGGATTTACGAGGCGTTTTTCTGAGGAAAACCGTAGCCGAGTGGGATTTAGAATTGTCTACGCTCGAGGTCTGTTTCGCGGTTGTCAAAACTCTCGCGGAAATCCTGACCGATCCCCTCTTTCGGGAACGGGAAATGGTGAGCGGGTACACCGGAGAAAAAGATGAAGAGAAATTTGGTTTCGGCATTCCGGTAAAACTGAGTGAAACCCCGGGCTCTCTCAGAACGGTTCCCGGTACATTTGGTGAGCAGACACGCGAGATCCTTGAGGAACTGGGCTATTCAGCAGAACAGATCGAGACTTTCTTAGCAAATGGAGTGCTCTGATACACTGAGTATCTTCAGGTACTGTCTCAATTGCGTCTTGAAAGGTTAAGGTTTGTCGCCGGTTTGCGCTACCGACGGGAGAGACATATAGTATTCTTTACTGGACAGGCTGTTCCATCAATGTGGTTCAGCAGAATGTCCCTGGATTCCCGGGATATATTGAACTGGTCAAAGGTGAGACAGATGATGGTAAAAAATGAACAGGTAAATGACCGCAGGGTGGGGTTTACTGACGGTTCCTCAAGGCTCCTCAGCGAATTGTGGCGGAAGCAGCCATTGGTCCTGGTGTTTCTCCGCCATCTTGGGTGAGCGTTCTGCCGACAGCAGGTGGCGCAGTTGCGCCGCAATCTCTCACAAATCGAGCAGGCTGGTGGTCAGGTGGTTCTGGTTGGTATGGGGACTGAGGAAGAATCGGCGACCTTCACCAGGAAGTTCGCGGCTCCTTTCCCGTTGGTCGCCGATCCAGGCCAACAACTCTTCCAAGCCTTCGGTCTTAAGTCCGCCTCTGTCCTTGATCTCTTCTCCCCTTCCGTTGCCTTCAAGGCCATTACTGCTGTGGTCCAGGGCCATGGTGTTGGTCTGCCAATCGGCGACATCCGTCAACTTCCAGGGGCGTTTGTAATCGATAGGCAAGGAAAAATCGTCTTCAGCCATGTTGGCCAAGACCCTGCCGATCACCCGGATGCCGAACTGATTCTTGATGCACTGAGGAGCATTAAATAGTGACATGAGCGAGGAGACGGTCATGATCTCTCCGTATGGTGACGCCACACAGCTCTGCCCCCGATAGTGTTCTTGACAGACAGATAAGGGATTGGTGATGAAATATCCCTATTTGATGATATACCCTGCCATTTCAGGGGAAATGGTGAGGAGCGTTTTCGCATCCGGGGAGCGGGGATCAAGCAGGGTGAAGTCAGAAAATTCAAAACCGGGGGCAACAGAGCAACCAACCAGGACCGGTCCCGATAGCGGTTCCGCTGCCTGCCAGATGCCTGCTGGAATTACATGGCAGAAGCAATTACTGTCGGCCGATAAAATGATGCGTGTCGGTGGTACGTCTGTCCCGTCCCAACTGTATAAATTGATACCTGCTCCCCGGTACAGGCTCCAGATTTCATCTGAGACCACTTTATGAAAGTGGCTTACCTCGCCTGGCTGCAGCGAGAAGTAAATGTGGGTGACTGCTGCTCTGGTAGTGCCGTCCCGTGCGGATACCGTCTGGGTGGATCTGAAAACCTCTCGGAATCGCCCACCCTCAGGATGCTTTATCAGATCAATAGGTTGCATATAGGTTGTACAGGCTTTGGTTGATGAAGACGCTCATCTTGAATCTTCTCCCAAAACTATATCATATCCTGTTGGAATATGATCGTTTAATTCCTGCCCGACATATTCAAAGAGGTAGAGTTCATCATGCGATCAACGACGACAGTGAAAATTTTAGGAATGAAAAACCGCACAAAAAAACAAAGGGGGAAGCCTTTCGGCTTCCCCCTTTGTCGTGCTCTGGTAAATCAATTATGACATTGATTTACAATTTTAGCGAAATACGCTTCTGTCTACAAATTCTCTCAATCTACATCCATCGGAAGATTTAACGATGATGCGTTTGAGAGATCGACTTACATGTTTAATTACTACTCTCCATCCTCCGTTTGACTTGGTTACCTCGATTCCATCAGCAAGAACAGTTTTCGTTTCTTTATCAATGATGGTCAGTATTGCACCGACGTTTGCCCGACCTGTAATTGTCAGTTTTTTACGATCGGCCTTGTTCCATGTAATTGATTTGACCATGAGTACAGAGCCATCGGGGCAGGTAACTTTACAGCGTTCGTCGATGTTACCATCACAATCATTATCTCTATTGTCGCCACAGACTTCCATTACACCTGGGTTGATGTTTGCAATGATATCATTACAATCAACCGGCCCACAATCTCCGCCTTCAATTGAGTATCCATCACCATCTGCATCAGTACAGGTAACTGGACAATTGACCGCAGTGGGATCCAGAGTATCAATGAGATTGTTACAGTTATTGTCTATTCCGTCTGTACAATCTTCAATTGCATTCGGATTAATGGCAGCATTGGTATCGTCACAGTCACCCTGTGCCGGTGTAAAACCGTCACCGTCGCCGTCGATGTTGCTGGTATCGCAATTGACTGCTGCAGGATCGGCAATATCGATCAGACCATTACAGTTGTTATCGATGTTATCGGTACAAATTTCAGTGGCTCCTGGATTGATGGCGGCGTTGGTGTCGTCACAGTCGACCGGCCCACAATCGCCACCTTCAACCGCGTAGGTATCGCCGTCATTGTCAGTACAGGTGGGTGTCGGAGGACAGAAGAAATTGGTCAGCGTGGTGCCGCCGGCAAGATACGCGGTTTTAGCAGGAGTGCTAGTAGCTTTGCTGCTGCTGGCGTGACACAAGAGACAATCTCCGGTATAGGGGGCTACCGGGCTGCAGATTGCATTTACATCAGATCCAAAACTTCCAAAACAAAAACCGTTTGTAGCTGTCAGCAATAATGCTCCAGCGACTGCAATCAGACATCCTACAATTTTCTTGTTCATTTGAAAAAATCTCCTTTAATTTTTTATTGCGGTTTTACAGTTGTATATAAAAGGTACGAAGTCGTTTACAGCTTCACCAAGGATCGATAAGGCTTGGTTCCATCAAGCATGTAAAATTAATAAAGTGAAAAACATGAACGCCGGAAGTTCTGCCAATGGCAGTCAGCGTCAAATTTTTTCAGTTATAAACACCCCCTTATGTATGAATTGATTAAATGCGACTTCTATACCTAAAATGGCATAATCTCCATTGCCGTAAGCAACTGGTTCAATACCGATAAGAACCATTCTCATTGGACACAGTATGAGCAAAGACGGTGCCAGTTCTGATTATTTTTTGTAACGTAACGTTTTTATACGGAAAATAATTATGGGAAGGCGAGGTGAGAAGAAATCGGGGATGAATGGTGCATGATTTTAACTACAACCAACTGGAAACAATACGCTGTATAAAACGTGATGTGTCGTGATATCAAGATGTTGCGGATATTGTATGGATTTCACTACACCTTATAAATTATTGTACCACAGAGTTACACATCTGTTTATTTGTAAGGTTATATGGCTGTAATATTAAAAGAAAATGGATTGCTTTAAATATGGCATGGACAGCCGGAAAGACTCTTTTGACAACATGGGACAAGGGGATCCCGTTCCCGTGGCTTTGATACATTCGGCCCCTTTATAAGGCCACCGGCCACCCTTCGGTAAATGACCGCAGACGGTACGCCGTATTGATTTCAGCAGGTGATGCGTTGCATCCGCTAAATTGCAGTACTACCTTCTTGCCTTGTATCTGCTCTTTTAATTTTATTGCCGCCATTATTGTCGAAGCTCCTGCTCCTTCGACAAAGTTATGGGTGTAGTACCCGGCAAGTGAGATTCCCTCATATATTTCATCTTCGGACAAAACAACAAAATCAGTAAGGCTGTTCCTGTATATTTCAAATGGGGTCTCGTATGCGATTCCTGTGGCAAAACCTCCCGCAAAGGTTGTGTTCTCGGATGAGACTATTTTCCCGGACTTCCATGATTGAAAAGCAGCACTTGAAGATTTCGCCTGAACCGCGAAAATCTGGATATCCGGATTGATGGTTTTCAACACGACGGTGGCCGCCGCTGCCTCACTTCCCGCGCCAATTGGCAAGATAATGGCATCCAATTCGGGGAGGGCTTCTATTATTTCAAGAAATTCCGTACCGACGCCGTTAATTAAATGCGGCTCATTAGCCGGGTGTGCATAGTAAAGCTCACGTTGGTTTATGAGTTCCTTGACTACCAGAGAGGCTTCTTCAAACGTTTTCCCGCCCTCGACCAGTGTCGCACCTGTGGACTTAATGCTGCGGTTTTTTGCAGGGTTATTGTTTTCAGGAACGACAATCGTTGCTTCAAGACCGAACCAGGCTGCTGCTTGAGCAATAGAAAGGCCATGGTTTCCGGTTGAAAAGGTAATCACACCACCCACGTTTGAATTCCTTAATTGGTGCATAAGATTGATACCTCCACGCACCTTAAATGTTCCGGTAGGATTGTGGTTCTCATGTTTTACGAAAACCTCTGCATCCAGTAAAGAGGAAAGGTTCTCGTATCGTGTAAGAGCTGTTGGTGTCAGATATTCATAAACTACGCTCTTGGCCCTTAGGACTTCTACAAGTGAGATTGGATGGTTTTTATGTTCAGTCATTGCGCGAAGCCTTTTGATTCCAGAGCTGAAATCTCTATATACCCAACAAGGGAAGTTTTTTTCTTTTATGATATGTTAAAGCAGCATGTATGCATTGGCATAGAATCTCCTTTGGCAATGGAGATTCTATATCAAGCAGAATAGCTCTGTTTCCTTCAAACTGTAAATCACTTCCAAAAATTGCTCGAAATGTATCTATCAACTTCGTTTGGCAATTAAAGTAAAGTCCTAAATACTTCGGACTTGATTCTTTCCAGTCTATGCGAACGGTACTTCCACCTTGTACTAAGTAACTTGGTTCTCCCCATTTCAAGGTTTCTTCCAAAGACGTATTTGTTTCCAACGTTGATGCAACATCAAGAATTATACTGCGAAGTTCATGCATCTTCGCTGCAACATTTTTCGGGTAGCTATTGAAAACGTGTTCCACAGATTGATTCATAGGACGATTATTGATCGTATCGCATGACGCCCGGCTGAGTTCCAGCCCGGGATGTCTCTGATTTTGAACGACAAGATTATTTTCGAGTTACTTGATTTTGACGAAATTGCCACATTCCGGGCCGACAGGTGAAATACTTTGCCGGGTCACTCATCTGCCTGTACTGCAGGAGGTTCGAGGAAGTCCATTTCAGGCTTCCCAAGGTTTGCGATATAATTTGCGAAGGTTATAAAAGTAATAATAGCAGTAATCTCAACAAGATCCTTGTCGTTGAATCCTGTTCCTTTTATCAAAGAGATCATTTCATCGGTTGCATGACCGTTATTTTCTAAAATTTCTTTGGTGAATTTAAGAACAGCATTGCCTTCAGGAGTGGTTGCTTTGAACTGTCTCGCTTCAAGGCATTCTCCCTTCGTGAGTACGCCTCCATCAACAGCCTTACTTGTGTGCAGGGCTACGCAATAAGAACAAGTATTATATTCTGATACGGCAAGGCCAATCATGTGACGATAGCTGGTTGACAGTTTATATCTTTTGAGATTTTCATGATAATGAGCAAAGGTATCCAACGCCGGTTCGGAATTTGCCATAAGACATAAAACATTTGGCACTAGAACCAGCTTTTGAAAAATTTCTTTTACAGTCCCATTTACCTCTTCAGGGTCGACCATCCTCAAACGGCACATATGAAAATTCTCCCTTATTGTTTTTTGGGATGAAGCATCATGTCAACGAAACTTGGATTTTTTTGGTAAGACTGGCTTAGATTTCCCGCTTTCTTCGGATACCAATTCAATATTCTGGAACAATTTTGGTATTCCGGAGATGATAGAAAAATTCCTTTTTACGGACATATAGCCTCTGGCTTTGATAGATAGGCTGTACTCCCCGGCAGGCAAGCCAAAGAATGCAAAACACTCATTGTAACAGTAGTCAGAATACAAGGGTAGATAGCTATTATCGTTATAATACTTTCCCCTTACAGGCTGAGGCGACCTGGCAATCCCATTGCCGGTTAACGAAATTGATTCAATAATGATCTTTCTCTTCCCGGAACGATATACATATTCCGGCATGCCCGGAGAAGATATCGTCTCCTGTGAAGTCGTTACACATCCGCTAGCCAATCCATCAGGGGCAAAAACGAAATCCAGTTCATCTGTTTTGTCCTTTTCAATGGAGAGAGGGATGAGCTTTTTGTCAGGTCTTCCGGCTGTTGCTGAAGTCATTAGGCTGACTGAGTACTTTCCCGCAGGAAATGGCCCAAGGATCTGCCCATTGT